>Ga0182018_10000460_pt1 | contig 53506 bp, 47 predicted proteins | sample 812P2MmetaG_FD_120490 | JGI IMG/M metagenome (GOLD analysis project Ga0182018, IMG submission 120490) | Permafrost microbial communities from Stordalen Mire, Sweden - 812P2M metaG | ecosystem: Environmental > Terrestrial > Soil > Wetlands > Permafrost | place: Sweden: Stordalen | collected... | reverse complement strand
GGCGGTATAAAAAGCCCGCAATTTTTCCCAGCCCGCGATGAAGGAAAGAGTTGGGATCACCCATACCGACGGCGGCCAGAGACTCTGGCCACAGGTCACGAACTTCGAAGACAAATGGAACTCGCTTGAGGCGGGCCAGCCACCAGCCCGACAGCCCCACCAGGAGCTGCGGAGAGGTAGCAATCACCAAGTCGGGACGCGACACAAAAACGCCTGTGCTCGCGGCGGATATACAGAAAGAACCATAGTTCAGCATGCGCTCATAAGTCTTGCGGTTGGGGAACGGCAGCAGCCAACTGCGAACAACGTTCACTCCCTCCACTCTTTCGCGCATCACGAGACGGCGGAGTTTGGCGCGGTATTCTGGAGGCACGACTCCGGTGGGGTGGTTGGGAAAACCAGTTAGAACCGTGACCTGGTTTCCCGCGAGCACCCAATGGCGAGATAATTCTGCAACCCGAGCGCCGGGGGCGCCCATCTCTGGCGGAAAATATTGCGAGACGTAGAGAATCTTCACGAGCCTTCGGCAGTAGCAGAACCTGAATTTATTTGTAGCACAGGGCGCGGGTGTTCATTAGTTCATTACCAGGTGAGCACTGAACTTCGACGGTTTCGCTCCGGCGCGCCAATGGCAGGAATGGGCGCCTGCCCCATTAGCCCAAGACCCCGGCCGTGAAGCAGCGCTATGACCTATAGTTACACGCAGATCGCCCGGTACGTTACATGCCCGCGCCGCTACCCACCTTCAACACTCGCCGTCACTCGATATTGCAGTCAGACAAATGGGGTCTCGCGTAGTATCGTGGCGGAATCCGCCCGGCCGTCAGAGTGATTTGCGTAGATTGCCGCTGAAAACCTTACGTATATCCCTTAAACGGAAAGTGGCCATGACTTTGTTCATACGAATGCGTCACCTGTGAATGTGTTGTAGATCGCTATAGTATGCACTGGCTGATCGCGAAGATAATTTGATGTCTGAGTCGCACTGTCCACGTCGTCGTTCAATCTTGTCGGGAAGCAGCCAGCTCTTCGATTACAAAGAACTCTGGCGCCAGCTCTTGGCGCGTGACAGCCGGACCTGCCAAATCTGCAGCTTAAGAACCAATTCGCAGGTTCACCACCAGAAACTACGCAGTCAGCAGGACTCGGATGAGGATTCTTATCTGATCACGCTGTGCGCGGGCTGCCATGCACAACTGCACGGCATCCTAGTGAGAACTCGCGGTCAAGGGTAATCGTGCCGCCGGAATAGGGTGGTTGTTCACTTCAATAAAAGCGCGCAATATCTAGCCTCTACTATGAAAGCTGAGGGAAAAGGAAGCGTTTGCTCGTAAAATTGCCTGCTTGAATCCCAAGCTCTCCAGCATTTTCATACACTTTCCCGTGTCGCACTGATCATGATGCAACTCAAAGACCGCGTATTTGACTTTACGAAGAAGGTCGCGATAGTTCTCGATGAATGCCAACTCGGCACCCTCGATGTCGCACTTTAAGAGATCGATCTCGGCCTTGTCCTTCATTAAAGTATCCACATCTACGAATGCGACGTTGACTCCCTGACCGGCGAGAACATCGACGATTGTACTTTTCACATGCACGGCTGATTTACGGATAAGGGCACTGCCTATGCGTTGGCCAACAAGTCCGTGAACCATACGAACACCGGCTGAGGTCAGTTGCCGAGACCGAATTCGTCGCTCCAGTTTTCCAAATGTTTCAGGGTTTCCCTCGACCATTGTAATGTCGGGATGGACGAGGTCCAGATGCTGCCGAGCAATCAGATCGAGAACTCGAAAAGCGAAGTAGCCGACGTTCGCCCCAAGATCCAGTACGACGAAGGGCCGCCCCGAAGAAGCTCCCAGGGCCGCATGAATGGGAACATCGTATTCGCCGTTTACAAAGATGTCATTGTAGGTCCACCACTCTCCTTTGCTCGCAACCTTCACCGTTAGCCCGGAATCCAAGGTATGCTCAAGATCGAGCAGGCTGTAGAGCGATTCATAAAGTATTCTGCTCTTGACACGCCAGTATCGTTCACGAATGTGGAATTGAGCCGAGTCTGGCAGCGCACCAACAACGCGAGTTAACAATTTCTTCATCATGTGGGAGACCGATCCGGACAGATCTGCCTATGTTAGCCTCTTCCAAGAATGATACCCAATGCCTTGCAATCGTGCTCGAATCGAACATTTGCTGACAGCGCAGGTGGACTGTATGTACAAGGCAAGATCAAGCCGACCTGCCCATCAGGTCGCCAACCTGGCTCGAAGGTAGGACTCGCCCTAGTTTGCGGCGTCTCGTGGGAGAAGGGCTAGTGACTTTGTCCTGACACCAGGTGCCCATTGAAAATGCGCCGGTAGTAATGCAGATAGTCCGGAAGTGACCTGGGAATGGCAAGGTTTTCGAACTATAGCAGAGCGAAGAGCCAGAGTGGACGCAATTTCGCAAAGAACGTGTTGCAAGAGGCCTATGCCCGTGCGGTCGCCAGCGGGCCACCGGTGTTTCGACCATCGGGCCACCAAAGTGTTGCCCTACTGAAACAGATCCGTCGGGCAGCGAACTTTCTTCCAGCTTAGGGGGCGTTGCCAGCGATTGCCGTCGGGACTGCCACAGATATTACGTGACGTTCGAAATTGACCGCGCTCGGCCTGACCATGGTCGAGAAAAAGAGCGCATCGCCAAGCAAGCCCTCAGTTGGCGCACCGCATTCGCATATGAACCAATGTGGTTATTCAACTCTTCCGAGCAATGATGTAGGATTTTTTTATCGAATGAGTTAACTTGGGGGCCGGTGGTGTAATGGAGCACAGCGGCAAGTTCGCAGACGCGAGTTCAACCCTCGTCCCGGTCCACCAATCTTACTAGTGTCGTGTCCCGCAAGTTCCCGGAATAAATGTTCGACCGCTTTGCAAGGACGGTGGCTTCAGCCGTGCCGCAAATGCCCTGCAAAAAAGGGTTTGGCACCCTCGGGGAGGGGAGCCTGAACCCTTACGCGCGTCGTGGAGTTATTCCATGTATTTTCTGGGATTGGTCGCGGGCTCGAAGACGAGTAGCTAGAGGACTATCGATGCCAGTCGAATGGGGAAATCCGTGAGAACGGTGAGTTCATGCGCGGCTTCGGGCCAATGGCGGACGCTCGGCAGCACGCGCGGGCGGGACTCCCATTTCTGGCGGAGCGTATTGCCAAGCGTGGAGAGTTTTCACGGTGCTCTAGTAGTAACAGAGCTTGAATGCGCATTTGTAGCATAGAGCGCGGACGCGGTTGACACGGCTGCGGGCGTAGTTTGCCCAACGTTCGGCATTGCGCGCAAAGATTTCGTCCCCGGTAAGCCGGAACATCACGCTGAGTTGAACGATGTGCAAGTGGTGATAGAAGGCGCTGGCGACCATGGGCATGCGAGTCCCTGATTGCTCGTAAAGCGACCAGAACCCGAGATCGTAACGACCAAGATTGGCTCGAAGTGTACGCACGGCCGCGTCGAACAGTTGTTGGGCGGCGCGGTCTCTCGTCGCCAGAAAGTAGTCATACACACCCCAAGCTGCCCAGATGAAACCGTTGAGAATGTGAGTGGGTGGGGAAACAATGTACTCCTCGAACCAGAGGTCGCCACGTTCGTCCGTGAAAACGACGCCGCCTTCATCGGTGGATTTCAAGAAAGCCGCAAATGCTCGTCCCGCGACATCCAGGAATGTTCGGCTCTTAGTTTCACGATGGGCACGCACGAGCAAGGAAATTCCCTGCCCTTGCGCCAGGCCTGAATACCACGGCGCTTTGAGAGGCGTGCGGTATTCCCAGTCGAAGTCGTGATTCCACACCCAAAGACCGAAGGGATTTTGCTCGAGATCGGAGCATAGCCATTCAGCCGCGGCCAGAAATTTCCTCTTTCTCTCCTCATTTTGAGAGCGCCGGAAAACATTGTAGTGGCCGAGCCCCCATTGCGCGATGGCGATTGGATTGTATTGCAGGCCAATGCGGCCGCGATAGTTTAGCATGGGAATCCCAGAGGCATCGTGATGCCCGGGATAATCAGCCTTCTCAAGAAAAAGCATGTAATATTCACCGAGTTCATGGACCGGGGCATGCGGATTAAGCTGCGGTGTCTCGTACCAGAAGGTAAGGTGGCTTGTGCGGGGCGTCAGGTAGGCATCGAAAATGCGCCGGTAGTAACGGAGACGGTCGGCCAGTGACATGTGGAATCGAAGGGTTTTCGAACTATAACACGCAATCGTGAAGCGGACTCGGATTGCGCCCGCGATCAAATTCCGGACTTCTTAAGTGCTTCCGGATGCCAGATTGACGACATTGAGCTGCCAGAGGCCGGTGCAGAGATCATCCTTACGCGTCGCGATGGTGCTGATCGCCAGACAGACCGCCTGCCTACAGAACTCGCCACCAGCGTCTCCGCCCAGATTCAGTCGAACATCCGCCACGACCTGCGCAGAATCCCGTACACTCTTATGATCCTCGAGTGCACACGGTAGATGCGCCGCTGCGCCTTCCCAAATGATTGATCTGACGACGATCAGCCGAAATCTTGAGCAAACAGCGGAAGGTGTCTGGTGCTGCAGGTCGCTGTCGCCGATCTCGTACCCCGAATGGGGAAATGAGGTCTGCTTCCACGTGGAAGATTCTTCTTTTTGGTTCCGTCATCGCAACGCTTGCATTCTCGAAGCTGTGAGACAGTATCCCCCTGCGGGCCCGCTGTTTGACATCGGCGGTGGCAATGGGTTCGTGGCAAAGTCAATGCAAGATGCAGGATTGGAAGTAGTCTTGGTAGAACCTGGAACGGTAGGTGCGGCGAATGCCCGACGGCGGGGAATTCAATACGTCGTGAGGGCCACACTGGAGGACGCCGGATTCCTTCCTGATAGTCTCCCCGCCATCAGCCTATTCGACGTCGTAGAACACATGGAAAACGATCGCAAGTTCTTGGAGAGGATCCGATTCCATTTGTCCGCGAATGGGCGAGTCTATTTGACAGTACCGGCGTACCAATCACTGTGGTCGCTTGAGGACATAGTTGCTGGCCACCATCGACGATACAGCAGTCGGGCTATTCGAGAGTTGCTGGCGGAAGCGGGTTTTGCCGTTGAATTTCTGACAGGTTTCTTTCAGTTTCTACCCCCTGCGATTTTTGCTTTGCGGGTAATACCCTTTCGCTTGGGATTAGCGATATCACCAAAGGCTGACGAGGTCGGTAGTAAAATCAGGTGGCAGCATGAGATCAAGAGCGGATGGATCAGCAGGCCTCTCAATTGGATACAGCAACGCGAGACAAAACGAATCCGATGCCGACGGCAAGCTCGATTTGGGGCTAGTTGGTTGGTCGTAGCTAGAAGGGCACCGTAGGCATTATGACGGCGGAAAACCATTCTCATGAGCCTCGTTTGTTCTGACATCGAAAATTGTCCCGTTCTAACTTGGAGAAAAACGAACTTGAGCCTGACGGGTTTCGTGCTGTTGTTGCTGACGGCCATGTTCGGGGCCGTTGCGAACCTTTTGATCAAGAAGGGGATCGCGCAGGCGGGCGGTTTCACACCGTCGCTATCGTCGTTGCTCGAATTGCTTCGGCAACCGGCTCTTGTCGCTGGCGTGCTGCTCACCGGGATCGCGGGTCTCCTGTGGCTCCGCATTCTCGCCACCCAAAAGCTCTCCACCTGCTATCCGCTCTTCGTGAGCCTCACCTACTCGCTAATCACCATCGGATCCTTCTATTTTCTGCACGAAAAGATCTCGATTCAAAGGCTAGTAGGACTGGTGGTCATCATCATCGGGATCATGACGGTTGCGCGGGGATAGCCAAAGATGAGCCCTGACCCGCAGAGCCACCCGAATCCTGGAATCGAGCGATGGGCGTTGTCCGGTCTGTCCGTGGTTGTCCCCGTCTATCGTAGTGAGGCAATCTTGCCAGAACTGATTCGCCGCTTGGAAAACGCACTGACCGCGATCACTTCTAGCTACGAACTTGTGCTGGTGAACGACTGCAGCCCCGACCGCAGTAGGGATGTCATCTGCGATCTGGCCCGCCAATATTCCTGGATTCGTCCCATCAACCTCATGCGCAATTACGGTCAGCACAACGCATTGCTGTGCGGCATCCGGGCCGCCCGTTACGACGTCATCGTTACCATGGATGACGATCTGCAGCATCCCCCAGAGGAAATCCCGAAACTGCTGGGAGTGCTAGCGGGCGGGTATGACGTAGTCTATGGGACGCCGGAGCAGGAGCAACATGGGGTGGGGCGAGACTTTGCCTCATGGGTGACCAAGCTGGCGTTGCAAAATGTCATGGGCGCCGAAATTGCGCAGCAAGTCTGTGCCTTTCGCGCCTTTCGCGCCCAGGTAGCCAAGGCCTTTGCGCACTATGAAGGGTCTTTCGTTTCCATCGATGTACTGCTGACTTGGGGCACCAATAGCTTCGCATCCACGCCGGTGAAACACGGACCACGGGAACAGGGAACTTCCGGATATACCTTTCGTAAGTTGATGACGCACGCGATGAACATGATGACAGGCTTCAGCACAATGCCATTGCAGATGGCCAGCCTGATCGGATTCGTCTTTACGTTATTTGGACTTGCGGTACTGGCGTACGTAGTGATTCGATACTTCGTGAATGGCGGTTCTGTGCCGGGTTTCCCGTTCCTTGCGTCCATCGTCGCTTTATTTTCCGGAGCTCAGCTATTCGCCCTTGGTATCATCGGGGAATACTTAGCCCGTATGCATTTCCGCAGCATGCAGAAGCCTCCCTATGTTGTCCGTGATTCTGAAGTAGACAAAACCGTGAAGAGCGGTAAGGCAGTCTCCCTTTAATGACGAACCGGTTGAATCAAAGCGAAGTCTACGAATACTGGACAAGGCAGGCGCGTGAGCACGGCGGGTCACCGTCGGCCTCCTGGTCCGACCATCGGGTAATCGAGATGGAGATCCATGAGATCGCCAAGCATCTGACCGATGGAGACAAGGTTCTCGACGTGGGCTGCGCCAACGGATATTCCTCCATACAATTCGCCTGCGTCCATCGGATACAGCTTCGTGGCCTAGATTACGTTCCGGAAATGATCGAGCAGGCGAGGGCCCGGCTCGGTACAATGCAAGATAACCTAGTTGGCTCCGTCGAATTTGATGTCGGCGACATCACGCAACTGAAGGAGCCGTTGAATTCCTACGACAAGGTGGTTGTCGTGCGGGTGTTGATCAACCTGGGAACCTGGGAGCGCCAGCTCCTGGGTCTGCGCGAGTGCATTCGTGTGCTAAAGCCAGGTGGTTTGCTTTTGCTTTCGGAGGCGACCTTGCAGGGCTGGCGACGGTTGAATGCGCTCCGTGAGGAGTGGGGAATGGAGGAGATTCCGATGCCGTCGTTTAATCAGTACCTTGACGAGGAAGAGGTGATTGCCGCAGCTGCTAGTGAAGCGAAAGTGCTTGAGATATCAAACTTCGCAAGCACCTATTACGTTGGCACGCGCGTTTTGAAACCTCTCCTAGCGCAAGCAACTCATGCGCCGGTTTCCGTTGCTGACCCGAATGCCGAATGGAATCGCTGGTTCTCGCAGCTCCCTCCGGCCGGCGACTATGGCACTCAAAAACTATTCGTATTCCGTAAATCATGACCTACCAGATCCCATTTAACCGACCCTGCCTCGCGGGCAAAGAATACAAGTACATTGCAGAAGCCATTGCCAATGGGCACGCCTCGGGGGACGGGCCTTTTACCCGCAAGTGTCACGAACTTCTCGAAAAGGAGCTGGGGGTTCCACGGGTCTTGCTGACAACTTCCTGTACCCATGCCCTGGAGATGGCGGCGCTCCTGCTCGACTGCGGCCCGGAGGACGAAGTCATCGTCCCGTCGTTTACCTTTGTCTCGACTGCGAATGCCTTCGCTTTGCGGGGAGCACGTCTGGTATTCGCGGACGTTCGTCCCGACACGCTGAATCTTGATGAGAGTCGTTTGGAATCCCTCATAACGCCGCGAACCAAGGCGATCGTCGTGGTTCACTATGCGGGAGTTCCCTGCGAAATGGATTCGATTCTTGCCGTCGCATCCCGCCGCGGAGTTCGGGTCGTGGAGGACAATGCGCACGGCCTGTTCTCTCGCTATAAAGGCACGTACACGGGAAAGCTCGGCTGCCTCGCGACACAGAGCTTCCACGAGACCAAGAATTTCACATGCGGAGAAGGCGGAGCCCTGATCATTAACGACACTGAGTTGCTGGAACGAGCACTCGTTATTCGCGAGAAGGGTACCAACCGCAGCCGATTTTTCCGCGGCGAGGTCGACAAATACACGTGGGTCGGCCTGGGATCCAGCTATCTGCCTTCGGATCTTTTGGCCGCATTTCTCTACGCGCAGCTCGAAGCAAGAGAGACGATTCAAGAAAAACGGCGGCGAGTCTGGAATCGATACTATGAATCGCTGGCCGACTGGGCTGAGAATAACGATGTGAAACTGCCGGCGATTCCATCGGAGTGCGAGCAGGCCTATCACATGTTCTACATGCTTCTGCCTTCGGTTGAGCGCCGCCAGTCGTTGATCTCACATCTGAAGGCGAAGAGCATTCTCAGCGTCTTCCACTACACCCCGCTTCATCTTTCGGAGGCGGGAAAGAAATTCGCAGCTCGTCCCTCGAACTGCCCAGTCACGGAAGAGGTTAGCGAGCGACTGCTGCGTTTACCCTTCTACAATGACCTCAGCGAAAGCGAGGAGGACCAGGTCACAGCTGCCGTAACGAATTCTTGGCTTCGTTCGGTGAGCCGGCTCGCCAGCTAGTCGGCCAGCAGCTATGGGTCGAATTGTCGGCGTCGTTGCGAAGGGGGGCACGTTGTTGTAATTTAGCTCACGGCGAAAAGCGATGATCAGCCATTTCGTGATCGACACCGGAGCGCCGAAGGCAGCTGCCCCACGTTCGGACTTACCCGCCCGCAAGCACATCCGTGCCGATCCACACATCATTCGCGCTCGCCAACGACCGGTGGTCGAAGGTCTCCCGGGCTGCGAGTCAACCGGCGTGATGATGTGGTGCGGCTGCAGAGCGACCCACGAGAAGTTCCAAAATTCGGACGGCCTTTCGAAACCTTTTTGCCCCCGCCCGCCGACATCAGCGTGGCCGTCTGATTTGGAACACCGTTGTTGGCCGTGATCACGCTCGCGGCGAACGCCGTATATCTGGCTGCCGGAGCGGAAAGAACGGGGATGTTGGGCGATATCCGTCCCGCATTTCTGGCGACAGGCGGTATTCGCCAGCACTAACGAAAGGTTCCTTTACGCCACGCTCGATACCGCTGTAATACGTCCGATGCAGCCCGCGCCGATCCCCTGTTCCTGATTAATCCCCTGCTCCTCGCGTATGCGGCGGATCACGCGGCCAAACCGTTCACTGACGTAATCGGAACGTTAAAAGCGCAACACCCGCGCCAAACCCCGTATTTACTGGCCATTTCGCATCATCAGGTGCCCAACAAGTGACTTCTGTTGCCCCAGTTTTGGCCCAAGAACACCGCAAGTAAGAAAACCGAAGCGGAACAAGATCGGCCGCGGGCGGTTACCCGGGCGCACAAGAGATCCGCACCAAAGGTCCAATATGTTGTTCCTTTTCAGTCCTAAGAAAAGAAGCAAGCGGCGGGGAGACGAACGTTGGATTTTCAGTATCATTAATCACAATGATCATCCTGAACTGGCGGAAGAAGTTAGCGGTAATGCGTGTCCACATTGTCCCCTCCATCTTGTGGTCGTTGGTCTTCGCCGGTTGTCCTCCGGGCAGGTCACGATGGCCAATGCCTCACAGTCGCTATCGAAGCGGGATCTCCTGGACTCCGCATCCGCTGGCGGTCACGTCTCTTAAAACGAGCAGTTGCCGGAAGCCGTCCTTTTGTGCCTTGTCGATTGCCCGGCCCAGGTTCTCCGTCGGCGGTTCAGGCCTGCTGGGCAGCTCATATTGCGGATAGCCCCAGCCCACCTCGGCCCATCCTATGTCCTCGTACTCGGGGAGGCCTTCGACCATGGGCAGGCCAGCCAATGCAGGAGCAATGAAAGGAGTGGCCCCGTCACCCAGTTGGCGCATGTCCCAATACGTGCGGTTGGTCTTCGGAATATACAAGACTGTGCCTCGACGCTGTTCCACCGGTTGGCGTCCAAGACGACCCAGACACTGGACCAGTTGGACACGATTGGCTAGGGTAGCGACCACTACCGAACGGCGCGCCTTGATCAGCCCTAATTCCTGGCGCCATGCCGTGGCGGGCATTCCCGCAAGCACAGCGCGAGTTTCGCAGCCCCGTTTCAGCATGCGGTATGCCGAAGCCACCGTCGTGACAAACAAATGTCCGCACACTGCAACCGTGAGCCCCAGCAACAGTGTGCTCGTCAGACGAAGGCTGCCGTCTCGCATGCGGTGCAGCATGTCGGCCAATCTGACCTGAGGCAAGAAGGCAACCACGAACACGCCCGCCACCACACCCTGGAAGTCCGTGAAGTACTTCCACGAGGGAGAGTAAAAGTTGATCAGCAAATAGGGAATAAGACCGGCCACGACGGTTACAAACACCAATTCGACGAGAATCGTGTCGCCTGTCTTTGCCGCCCGGACCAACTCCCCCAGCGTCCGAGTCCCATTAAAGCGCGCCCAAACCAGTAGAAGCAGCCAGGCCCAGGCAAAATCGAGAACGAAAAAATACGGGACCCATTCGGGAGGAATCCTGTCGAAATTCAGAGGAGCAAAACTGGACCTAATGGCGCCCCTCTCGCCATAAAGCATGACGGCAAACGCCAAAGCCGAAAGTGCAGCCCCCAGCAGGAACGGCCACGTTCGCAGCCATTTTACGCGCCAGCAGAGATATGCGACCAAACCCAAGAGCAGATAGATCTGCGAGATTTTCACCCACCCGACCAGGCCCAAGGCCACGGGCAAAACCACGGCCAAGGCAATCTTCTCATGCAGCGGCCACACGAAACCTCGCGCGCAAAGCGATCCATGGAACCACAGTCCAGCGCCAATGAGCAACAGAGACAACGTGACGGCAAAGAGAAAGGAATCGCTGTTGATGATAATTTCGTTGAAGTTCAGATGCAAGGGGTCGTCAGTAAATGGAAAGACCCCGACAAATGCAACCACACTCGCCGCCCAGAAAATGAATGGTGGCACATCGAACTCCCGCCTTATGGCTGCCCGCAACAACTCGGCGCACCCTAAAAATGCCACGACATAGAGAGGCATTAACAGAATTCCGTAGCCGAACGCAAGAAAGTCGATGGCGCGAAAGCCGCACACCCGGCGAAGCCCTTCCGCAATCCACAAAGACCCGTTGTGATACTTGAGCGGAGGCAGGCCGTCCAAACCGGTGGAGGCAACTTTGTACGTGGAGATCATGTTTACGACCGCCGCTTGTTCGGCAACATCAGTGACGACCCGCCCTGCAATGATAGACTCGGGATAAACGACGTCATGCGCCGAATCGACGCGCCAATACATGCTCTCTGCGTAGAGCCCCAGGAACAGGCCCAAGCAAAGAAGGACACTGGTACGCAGAACACCTGTGCGCGCAACTACCGCAACCAGGTTCCACGCACCCGCGACGCCCCCTGCAATGGCGATCACCGCCGCGATCAGAGAACTGCTGCCAATCGGGGACAGCCCTATCGCCGTAACGATGAACAGCGTCAGAAGTGACACTATAGGCCCGCACAGCAACCAGTATTTTCTTGAGCCGAACGCACCAGCGTTTACCACGAGGAGAGAAATTCCCACCATCTTCAACAGAGCACCAACGGGAGTGGGAAAACCCCCGCGCAAAATGACGACCGTGGCGAACACCAGGAGAGAGCCCGCCGAGGCAACCGAACAAACAATGCGAACCCTATGCTGTCCAGATTGCAATGCGGACCAACTCGATTCCGATGTCTTAAGATCGAGCTCTTGTGCGATGGTCATGGGGCCGCGCTGAATTTTGTACTTGGCTGAACTGAAACTCTACACAATCAGGATTTGCGGCGCCAGTAGTTGAGCGGACACCTTGCTTTGCACCGACATTGCACCGAGAGTCCGTGTGCCGTGCTCCTTCGAACCTACGGTCACAAATGCCCACTTCCACTCGGCAGTCTGCGGCCTCGTTCCCCGACAGCAAGTAAGCATTGAAAATGCGGCCGGTAGTACTGTAAGCGATCCATCAGTGACATGGGAATAGAGAATTCCCGCACTCTAGATGCTGCGAGTCGGTCTTCGGCAACCCGAACTCGCGCTCCACCGGAAATTAGCAGACAGTTCCAACAAAAACAACTTTGCTTCGTGCTCTTGGTTCGACGCGTCGCTCTTCCGATACCCTGCTGGGTTCTATTCCTCTAGCGACTGGACGCAGAGGTCGAACCCGAGATGCCGTCTTGCGCATCCGCTAGCATTGCATGAAACCTGGGCAGACTGGACTATGGGGCAGCACTTTCTGCTGCATCGACACCGAACTCAGCCATTGATTCTCGGGGACACGCAAATAGGTTTTGAAGCGGGTGCGCGCTAGTTTTCACCACCGACGGCCCTTTGTCGCCCAGCTGAAACATTGTGTATTCCACGTCCTCGAATATATGGAACGTTTCCTCGAGGTTTGTTCTTCGAAGATACTCGAACATGACTAAGCGAGGTCTTTTCTCTTGAAGGAAACGCCGCATACCACGAATGACAAAGTTCTCGTGTCCCTCAACATCGATCTTTACGATGCTAATCTTATGTACTCGGACATCGCAACTTTGCAGGAACTCGTCAAAAGTAACACGCGACACGAGCCGAGTGGGAATATTGGTCTGGAATCCAACTACCGTGCGATTGGTGCTACTCACTCCACCCTCATCCTCCAATCTGACGGTATCTGACGCATCGGAAAGCGCCAGTTCGTGAACCCGAAAAGGCAGCCGGTTTACGGCCAGATTCTCCCGAGCACGCTCCGCGGCGACTGGATTCGGCTCAAACAAAATAGCGTGCTGAACCTTGTCAGCTAGAAGAATACTCACGGACCCCACATTCGCCCCCACATCTACGAGCATGCCGCCGTTGATGTACCTACGGATAAACGTAATTTCCTTGTAATCAGGAACTCGATAGTAGATGAACCCAGACGATACATGACAGTCAGGATACGCAACAAAGCGGAGGCCGTTAAAGACAGGAACGATCACAGGCAGGCGAATCATCCGTTTCCAGAACTGCCAGGCAGCGAACATGAAGAGCCGCCGCATGCGCTGGCCGTGATTGGAGTCGTCACGCCAGATCGCTTTGGCGACGCAGGTAAACATTTCCAAGGTTTGGGCCACCTTGCACCTAGTCTTTATGAGCACCAAATCTTTTGGACAGTGCGCCGCACGGGGTTAGGAAGCATCGATCCGCCAGAGACTGGTTTCAAGATCCGCTCGGTCCACCGCTATGGTGTTTACAGCCAACATACCGCTCGTATTCTGTCCATCCGGCAACAGCGCGTTTCCATACTGGAACAGGCCGATAGGCCAGCCATCTTTTTGCCATTGCATGAGACACTGCCAGTGCTGGCCGTCGCGGGTTCCGTAAAGATTTACGCTACGCCCAAGGTTGACGGTGCTGGGTTCGACCATTGTCGAGAAAAATATTGCTCCGCCGACGCGGCATCCGTAAATCGAAGAGCTGCTCAAGGTGGCAAGTTCGGTTAGTTTTCCACTGCGATCAAGAAAGTAAACGTGGTTGGCCTCGAACGGCGTATCGGAGGAAAAATATACGCCTTCGGGGGTAGGAACCAGAGCGGCGGCCCGCGCCTGTTGACTCCCGCACAGAACGGTATCTACCGTGGTGAGGTCGCATGAAGCCCGCAGGACGCGGCATTCAGAGCCCGCATCGCCAGTCAGTACCCAAAGGCAGTTTTCCCACTGGTCGTAAACGATGTTGTGGACGTGTCGAATTGCGCCCCCCGGAAACGTATAGGCCACACCCCAGGTCGCGCCACGATCGGTGGAGGCGTAGATGTGGACTTCGCCGCGATGCGGGTTGTCAAAATACTCTCCCCAGAAAACCTGATCGGTTGGAGTGACGGCAATGTGCAGAGGGCGAGTGCCGCGGAGCACTCTGTGAGAGAGACGAAACTCGCTTTCGCCCGGAGACAGAGTGATGATCGCGCCGGGAACGGCAGCGATCAGATGCCCCGAGGAAAGCACTGCCAGCGCGTGAAAACCATCGCGAAAGAGTCGGAAAGTAAGCCGCAGAGAGGAGCTCAGGCTGCGCCAGCGATCAGGATGGTATTTCGCCACGCTCCGCCATTCAATCTGGGATCCACTGATTCTCGCGCTCAGAAGACCGTAACCACGGGAGGCGTAAAGTGTGTCGCCATTCCAGGCAAGCGCGCGCAATCGGGGGGAAGTTGCAAAGCGGGTCAGGCCCCATCCGGTTGGTGGGTTCAATGAAACAGCCGAAGATTGATTGGCACTCACGCTAGTTCTCGGTCGCGGGCTCGATTCTATGGCTTCCGTTTACCAGATATTGGTTCTCAGCCCTGAGTTCTCAGAATCAAGTAAGGACCAATCGCCAAAGCATCCATGCGGGTGCGCTGGAAGCAATCAATAGCTTCCTCCGGAACACACACGATAGGCTCATTTTCATTGAAGCTGGTATTCAAGATCACCGGAATTCCGGTTTTGCGCTCGAAAGCCTGAATTAAATCGTAGTAGAGCGGATTTTCTTCGCGAGCCACCGTCTGCAAGCGTCCGGTGTTATCAACGTGATTGACGGCGCAGAGCTGAGCCCGTTTTTCGGCGCGAATCTTGTACACATGCAACATGAAGGGCGAAGGATGATCGTACTCGAAGTATTCGTTCTGCCGGTCGGCCAAGATGGACGGCGCAAAAGGGCGAAACCACTCTCGGTGCTTGATGCGAGCGTTGAGCACCTCTTTCATGTTAGGCAAACCAGGATGCGCCACAATCGAGCGATTCCCCAGCGCGCGCGGCCCCCACTCCATGCGGCCCTGAAACCAGCCAATCACATTGCCCACAGCGATCTGATCAGCGACCGCCTCCAGCAGGGGCACGCGTTCGAGCTTACGATACTTTAGATGGGCTGTTTTCAAATGGGACTCAATACAAGCTTCGGAAAACTCGGGACCGAGATAAGAATTCTTCATTACGTAGCGCCGGGGTTGCTTCAGAACGGAGTGATACGTATACAAAGCCGCTCCGATGGCCAGGCCTTCATCGCCGGCAGCGGGCTGGACCCAGGTGCGCCGGAACGGAGTCTCGGTGAAGATCTTGCCGTTTGCGACGCTATTCAGTGCGCAACCGCCGGCCATGGTGAGATCCTCCAAGGGAACGCGCTTATGCAGCTCATTCAGCAAATGAAGAAATACCTCCTCGAAGCGATGCTGCATGGCGAATGCCAAGTCCATGTCGCGCTGTGGAATCTCGCTGTGTGGCTTGGTTGGCTCTCCGAACAATTTCACCATGCGGTCGGAAAAATGTTTGGCCAAGGAGACCGTGCCGTCATCTGAAATCTGCATTCCCTGATTGCTCCCCAGCGGCATGAAGTAGTCCAGGTCGAGTTCAAATCCTCCATTCTTTAGAGAGATGACTTCGCGAACTTTCTCGCAGTAGGCGTCTTTGCCATAGGGGGCAAGTCCCATGACTTTGCCTTCGTCGCCGTACTTCTTGTAGCCAATGAACTCGCAGATCATGGTATAGAAGCTTCCCAGTGAGTGCGGCAGGAAAACCCGCTCGAGGACTTCGATCTCGTTGCCTTCACAGCGAGCCAGCATGGTGGAAACAAAATCGCCGGACCCGTCATAGCTGAAGCCCGCGGCCTTCTCCCATGGCGAACAGTAGTAGGCGCTAGCTATGTGTGCGATGTGGTGTTCGAGGTGATGCTCCTGAAAGCGCAGAGCTTTGGGATCAGCTGCTAACGCCTTAGCCAGTAGCGAGCGCACGTCGCGTATCGATTCCTTGCGCTTGCGCAGGCGAATAAGATTCAGGATTTTCGTTGGATTGGCGACAGCGTACTGGACTTTCTTCGTCAAGTTCGCCTCGCTGTCTTGCCCCACCGCTACGTGGTCAATGTCAGACACTTTGGCGCCTACTGCATCGAGGCAGGCTTGTACAGCGAGGGCGGGAAATCCGGCGTAATGTTTAATGCGGTTGAGACGCTCTTCGGCGATCGCGAAAACTACTTCGCCATTTTGCACGATGGCCGCCGAGGCGTCGGCGTGAAACATATTGAGGCCCAATATCAGCATCGACTGCAGTTGTCCCTTCTATCTGAATTTCATACGGCGGAGTGAGGCGAGCGCGAGTTTGCACGGATGAAAGCCGATGCATCAACAGCTACGGATAGTCCCGATAAGCCCGACTCTGCGGCGCGAAACGTCGCCAGCGTGGTGGCTACAATCTCGCTAAAGGGAAGTGGACTTTCGCTCCCATTGCGGATGGCCGCGGCAAGAGCCCGCCACTCACCGCGATGGCCTTTGTCTTGGCGCAAGCGCGAGCGAAATACTTGCTTGCGGCCGTGGCGAACCAGCTCCAGGCGGCGAAAGTCCTCCAGCACGGCCACACTGCCACCGCCGAAAACTTCCACGCGCTCCTTGGAGTAAGATTTATCGCCGTTGGCAAAATAACTGATCGTCCCTTGCGAGCGGTTGGCGAAGTACAACGAGATGACCAAGTTGTCGCCGGAGTACTGGCCGAGGTCGGCTAGGCTGCGCGTTTGCACTTCGATCACTGGAGCGCCGGCCAGAAAAGTCAGGAAATCCACAAAATGGCAGATCTCGCCCCGAATACGGCCACCGCCTTGTTCAGGATCGTTTAGCCAGTGGTCTGGGGCAATGTAGCCAGCATTCACGCGATAGTGCAGCGCCAGCGGTTCGTTGATATCCTGCAGAAACACCTTCATCTTCGCGGCCATCGGAGCAAACCGCCGATTGAAGCCAACCATAAGCAAAACGTTCTTCCTGACATGCTCAGCCGAGTAAAGTAGGGCAATCTCGGCCAGTTCGTGTTCGCTCAAGCACAGGGGCTTTTCGCAGAAGACGTGTTTGCCGGCCTTCAACGAGGCCAGCACCTGGGCGGCATGCAGGTGATGGCGAGTGGCTACGACTACGGTGTTCACGGCGGGATCCTCGAGTAGATTCTCTTCGTCCGTAGCACAGTAGCGGAAGCCGAATTTGTTCGCGGCGTGGCGAGCGTGGCTTCCGTTAGCCGTGCATACACCGATGAAATTCACTCCGTCGATCGGCTTGATCGCGGGCAATAGCGTGGCCATAGCAAACGCACCGGCGCCCAACAGGCCGATGCCCACCGATTTCTCGCCCACCGCTGCCGTCTCTACTGACGCGTTGACCAGGCTGAGATAGTGAGTCTCCTCGGAGTCGTCGGGATAAGTGATCAGAACGCCTAGCGACGGTTCCCCACTCTTGCCTGTGATGAGCTCGTACGCACCGTGAGCACGCTCAATCGGAAAGCGATGAGTGATGAGGGGCTTCAGATCGAGCCTGCCTTCGCTCAAAAGTTGCACGAAGGCTTCCATGTTGCGAGTTTCCGTCCAGCGAACGTAGCCGATGGGATAATCCCGCCCCTTCTGCTCGTAGGCGGCATCGTAGCGGCCGGGCCCATAAGAACGCGCAACCCGGAAATCGAGTTCTTTCTCGTAGTAGAGACGCCGCTCGATCTCCATGCCGACCGTGCCCACAGCAACGATGATCGCCCGGTCACGTGCGAGCCCGGCCGCGAGGTTGACCGGACCGCTGCCGGGAGTCTCGGCAGTAATGAGGACTACATCGGCGCCGTGTCCTGCGGAATGCTGCTGGCATAAATCGCGGAAGCCCGAGTCGGAGGTGCCGACGGCATCCGCTCCCATGCGAGAGGCGAGTGCGGCACGCTCAGAAATAATGTCCATGCCGAGCACGCGGCATCCGGCGGCTTTCAGCACTTGCACGGTCAACTGCCCAAGCAAGCCCAAGCCGATGACTGCGACCACATCCCCCAACTTTGCTTCGGCGGTGCGAACACCGTGTAACGCCACCGCGCCCACCGTGGTGAAGGCTGCTTCTTCAAAAGTCGCAGCAAAGTCGTAAGGGATCCTCGCCACCATCAGCCGAGGCACAGAGGCAAATTCCGCGTGGACGGCGTAACCTGCGCCGGCGCAGGCGACTCGATCGCCGACGTTGATGTCGGTAACACCTTCCCCAACACCGACAACCGTTCCCGCGCTGCTGTAACCGAGAGCGCCGGGTTGTTCGAGGCGGCTGCGAACGGCGGCAAAGGCGGACAATATTCCGTCACGCTGCACCTTGCCGATGACTTCGCGCACCAAGTCCGGGCGGGCCTTCGCTTTCTGCAACAGATTCTTGCTGGCAAATTCAGAGGAAGCGCGTTCCGTTCCAGCAGAAACCAATGAAGCCGCGATGCGCACCAGAACGCATCCGGGGAGAAGTTTGGGCGCGGGAACCTCGGTCACCTCGATGTCGCCGGTTCGGGCGTGCTGCAAGACTTGCTTCATGCAGTCGCCATCTGCTGCGCGTGAATCGCTTCCGCGGCCCTATGCTTTGCGCCGCCGTCGAGAAAGGTCTGCATCCAGAGCTCCAGCGTCAAGAATTGCCAGATTTGCGAGGACCAATCCTGCGCGCCTCTACGCTGCTGGTCGACCAAGGCACGGACAGCCTCCGGCCGGAATAAGCCGCGCTCATGAATTCGCCGCTCGGAGAGCAGATCATCCACCATCTCTTTCAAATCGTTCGCCAGCCAATAGTCAACGGGAGCGGCAAAGCCAGCTTTGGGCTGTCTTAGCACTTCGCGTGGCAGCATGTCTTGCATAGCTTTGCGAAAAATGTACTTGGTTGTCGGGCGGAAAAGACCGTTGAGCTTGAGATTCGGGGGTACGTTGTGCGCGACGAATTCCGCGAGTTCGCGATCCAGAAATGGCACGCGCACTTCCACGGACGAGGCCATACTCATTTTATCGTTGTAATTTAGGTTTAGGCTGACCATGAAAATCTTGGAGTCGAGATAGAGCATCTGGTTCAGGAAGTCGGCATGCCGCACCTGCTCGAACCCGGCACGATGGCGGATCGATGGATCAAGCGCGCCAACTTCGTCCCATAGGCCGGGCGCATAAATGGCTGCTTTCAGGTGCGCGTCGATATAGGTGCAGTTCATGACAAAGCGCTCCGCGGCAGGGAGCGATGCGCTCCGGGCCATCTTTTTCGCCAGGCGGACTGTGCCTTTCAGCGGCGTCCCACGCATGCCAGGCAAGTAAGCGAGAGAATCTTCAAGCAGGCGGCGCGCAGTAGATGGGATTCGCTGGTACGCTTGCGCCCAATAGTGCGCGGAGTGTTTGCGGTAACCCGCAAAGAGTTCGTCACCTCCAACGCCGGAAAGCAGAACCGTAGATTGCTTGCGTGCCTCGCGGCTGACGAGATATGCGGTGATGATGGCCGGGTCGGCGGTGGGCTCGTCCATATGCCAAGTCAGGCGCGGCAATAGATCGGCGACGTCAGGCTCGACCACGATGCGATGGTTCTCGCAACCCAGGCGGCGCGCCAGTCGAGTCGCCACGTCAGGATCGTCGAGTGAGGTTTCACCCCGGCGGTACTTCGACGGAAAAGTGATGGTATACGTGCGAACCGGCTGTCGCGTTGCCCGCGCCATGACAGCTGCAATGCTCGAGGAATCGAGTCCCGCGCTAAGAAAGGCGCCGATTGGAACGTCGCTGATCATTTGCGCCTCGACGGAACGGCGGAAGCGCTCGCGGATCTCTTCTGCCAGATCATTTTCCGAGCGGGGATATGCGGCGTCGGCGGGAGGAAATGTCAGATCCCAATACTGGGAAATTGTGAGTTGGCCCTCGCGAAAGATGGCATAGTGTCCGGCGAGCAGCTTATAGATCCCGCGAAACATGGTCTGAGGATCGGGAACCCAGAGGAAAGTCAAGTACTGGTGGAGGGACTCCGGATCCAATTCGGCTTCTATTCCCGGTACTTCCAGCAGCGCCTTGATCTCAGAGGCAAACGCAAGACGGCGGCCTTGCTGGGCGTAGTAGAAGGGCTTCACGCCAAAGTGATCCCGCGCCAGGAATAGGATGGGCTTGCCGGAGCGAAGGTCGCAGATCGCGAAAGCGAACATTCCGTTCAGGCGTTTGACGCAGTCCGGACCCGCTTCTTCGTAAAGATGAACGATGACTTCCGTATCGGTCTCAGAAGCGAAATGATGGCCCTTATCCTGCAGTTCGCGGCGAAGGTCGGCGAAGTTATAGATCTCACCGTTGTAGGTGATCCAGACGGTGCAGTCTTCGTTGCACATCGGCATGTGGCCGCCGGGAGACAGATCGATGATGGCTAGGCGGCGGCTGCCCAAGCCAACATAGGAGCCGTCAGGAAAGCGCTGATCCCATATGCCAGCGTCATCCGGCCCGCGATGGGCTTGCACTGACGTCATGCGCGCCAGGGTTTCCTTGTCTCCGCAATTGGCCAATCCACTGATCCCGCACATAGGCGATGGCTATTCCTTTGGTTCCCCGTTCATGGTACGTCAGTTTTGCTTGATGCGCAGCTCATAGATCTTGGCTTTGATATGAAAAAACTGGACCCCCTGCAGGCCACAGTAGATCAACCCGGGCACGCCGTCCAGAAATCCCAGACGAACAAAATACTTGTAAAGAAAAAAAAGCAGTGGTGAGCCCGGGATGCCGAGGAACTTCTTTCTGAGCCAGCGTCGCCGTTGGGCCTGACTCCCGACAAGCGAAGGGGGCAGTTCCCGGAAACTGCCCCCCCCCTGCAGCCACACGCGCGCTTCCCAGTTGGAATATTCGTCGTGTTTTCGGATGGAGCGAGAAAGCGACTCGACATTGTGATGAATCAGCGGATGCTTTAGCTTTGCATTCTCGCCGTCGATGACGATGTGCTCATGGACTTCCATATCCGCCATAGAAGCGTCCTGATCTTTCAACCGGCATTCGAAGCGGCCTTTCCCCCGCCGGAAAAGCGATAGCTTATAGAAGCCGGCGCCGCTGTGGTGTAGGGCGCGTCCGAGGAAAAACAACCGCAGGGCGATCTGGTAGCCGTCGAAGTGGGGATTCTGGATGGCTCGGCTGATTTCCTCGGCCAATTCAGGGGTCAGAGCTTCGTCCGCATCCACGAGAAAAACCCAGTCATAGGCGAGCGGAAGAGTATCCATGGCCCATTGGCGCTTCTTCGGCCAGCCTCCTTGGTAGTGAAACTGGACGACCTTGGCACCAAAAGAGCGGGCGATTTCCACAGTGGCGTCGGTGCTCTGGGAATCGACGACGTAGAGTTCGCCAACCTGGCGCAGAGATTCCAGACAGCGCGGCAAGTTGTGAGCCTCGTTGCGTGCGGGAACGATGACGCTCACCGGGAGCAAGCCGGGCACCGCCGGAACCCGCGACTGCGTGACTTCTCCCAGTTTCTCCATGTTCTCGTGTGGACCGGTACCATCATCTTACCCTGAAGCTGGCGGCATCTCTAGATGGTAGGCGCATCAGTCGTTGCGTTGATGTCCCGCGAATCCTTCGCATGATTGGCTGTGAAGATTCTACCGTTGCTCATCAGCAGGTATTCTGCAGATTCGGGCCCAGAACCGCTGTGCTAGACTGACTTCTAACCGACAAGAATTTGCTGCTCGGACGCACGAAGCGCTTGGAAACGGTGAAACGTGACTGCTAGGAAGGGTTTTTCGCCGACGATCGCTGTGGTGGTGTGCACGCGAGATCGCTCGCTCCTTCTGGGTCGATGTCTAGCCGCATTGGCAAGCCTAGACTATCCCGCTTACCACGTGCTAGTTGTAGACAACGCTCCCGGCGATGAAAGTTCGCGAGAGGTCGCGTTGCATTGGGGCGTGCAATACGTGGTCGAGCCGGTACGCGGGTTGAGCCGGGCACGAAACCGCGGGGCGCGCGCGTGCGAAGCGGAAATCGTAGCTTATCTCGACGACGACGCTGTGGCGGAGCCAGATTGGCTTACGTTGCTGGCACAAGATTTTGCGGACGATCGGGTAGCGGCAGTGACCGGAGCGATTCTTCCAATCAATCCGGCGGCCAGGAACGCCGCCATTGAACGCGGTGCCGAACGTGGCCCGTGGAGAGTAGTAGGTCGAGAGACTCCCCACTGGTTCGAGATTGCGAACTTTGGCGACTTAGGCGACGAGTCGAACATGGCCTTCCGCCGCGGCATCTTCGACGTCTGGCCAGGTTTTGACGAGCGACTTGGCCGCGGCGCCTTTCTGGAGGGTGGCGAAGGACATTACGCCTTCTTCGAACTCATTGAGCGCGGCTATCGCATCGTCTACAACCCTCAGGCAATTGTGCGGCATCCGTACGCCCGGACAATGGAGGAAATGCGCAGCCGGCATCTGAGCCTGCTTGCGACCACCAGCGCGTATATCACGCGCCTCGCGATGGAACATCCGTCCTGCCGGCAAGTGCTAGCACAATATATTCTGGACCGCCTGCGCGGCACGCCGCGACCCTGGACGAATCGCTCAGAAAGAGCTGGCCCCCACATTGCCCCGCGCTGGTTGAACCTGCTCGCCATGTTGTCCGGACCCTGGATCTATCTTCGCTCTCGAATGGCTGCCAGGCCGAAAGCCGGGAACTACGAAACCGAAGCGGGGAGTTTTGCGACAAGCCAGGTGAGAGGCGCAGCACCACGTCATAAGACATTCCGTCTTGAGTCGTAATGCGGGATTCCGTGCTGCACATCCTCGGAACCGCGCAAGCTGAGGGCACTGGAATCGCGCGGATCGTGGCCGGCTTAGCTCAAGGCCTCACGCCTAAAGGCTACAGCGTCCATGCGTGTTTCCTCGGACCTCCTGGTCCACTCGTTGCCATGCTCGAGGCTGCTGGAGCCCACAGTATGGCGCTGGATTTACCTCCTGGCCGCAGCCTTTCCGGTATGTTGCGTTTATGGCACGAACTCCACCGCCACCGATTTTCGATCATCCACCAACACGCTGGGGGACGGCTTATTTCGCGGGTGGCCAGATGGGCCAGCGGCGCACCTATCGTGCTGCACCTTCACGGCCGCGTCATGGAATCGCAACCATCCCAACCCATCGCCATCCGGATTAAGGGCCCTGATTGCGTGATTGCGAGTTCCCGCTGCGTGGCGCAACACGTAACCGGCGCAAACGTCCGAGTTATTTACGCGGGCGTGCCGATCCCAGACCGCGTCCCCGACAGATCCGCCAATCTCAGGAATCGAAACGTACGCATTGGCACAGGATGCCGGCTGGCCGCGATCAAGGGGATCCCGAATCTAGTCCGCGCTTTTGACATCTTGCGGCACGAGTTTCCAGAGGTTCGACTTGAAATTGCAGGGGAGGGCCCAGAGCGAGGCCGCATCGAGGACTTGGTAAATGAGATGGGCCTCCAAGATTGCGTTACGCTGCTTGGCTGGATGTCAGATTTTGCTTCGATCTTGGCATCTTGGGATATCTTCGTGCTTCCCTCTTTTGAAGAAAGTTTGCCGATCGCTGTCGTGGAAGCAATGGCTATTGGTGTCCCAGTGATCGCGAGCGCGGTTGGAGGTCTGCGAGAGATTGTGCAAGATGGCGAGACCGGTTGGCTGGTCCAGGCAGGAGATCCAACACAGCTGGCGGAACGCTTGCGAAGGTTGCTGTTGCATCCCCAGGATCGAGCACGAATGGGGCTGCAGGGTCAGGCGCGCGCCCGTGCTCATTTTTCGGAGCAGCGGATGGTGACAGAAATCGCAGAAATTTACGACGAGCTTAGGCGGAAGATGCCAGCTATTCGGTAATATCGTCTTTCCCCGATCCGAAAGCGTACCCGAGGGTAGCAGCCTCGGTGACGGGTTAGACTTCGCGGCCGAGTGGCGCGGGCCGAAGTCCCAGCGCCTGGCGCAGAAATTGTTTTTCCTCCTCGCGCGCACCTGAGAAGTAAAGAACTGCAAGATAGGTTGCCCCACCAACCAGGCAGGAACCGATCACGCCAATCCAGTGCTGAGGCTTTGTCAGCCGGACGACGGCATAAGTGCATACCGTGCACACGGCGTTGGGGAGAAGCAACCCTCGAAAGGTGTCAGCAAGGAGTTCCGTCAACCGGAGTTGGCAGACGCGAGCACTCAGAAAAACGAAAACACTCCCGCTTGAAAGCAATGAAATGCATAAGGCTAAGGCTGCGCCCACGTCCCCCAATGCCCGGACGAGGCCCACGGTAAGCACCAGGCTGGGTATGGCTAGGATGCCTAGCACCGCGAAGATCGTTCGCGCGGCTCCGCGTCCCCATAGGACTTGCATCGCCCCCATTCCGAACGCCTGAGCTAGGACCGCGATACAGGTTAAGCGCAGGATTAATGCAGCATCGGGCATGGACGTTCCAACCCAAGCATGCAGCAAACTTGGAGCCGTAATGCAGAGCAAAATACAAAAGGGCAAGGCCATGACCAGGATCCAGCGAGTCCCAAGTTGCAGAATGCCGCGCGTACCGGCCGAGTCGTTGGCGGTCATACGTTCACTCGCAGCCGGAAAAAATGTCTCGGCGGCGCGAGAATTCACATGGTTCAGAGCAATTGGGAATCGACCACCGATGCTGTAAGGAACGATGAAGGCCGATCCTTGGAAAAAACCGATCACGAAAGGCGCCATATCCCAGATGATCTTGACGGCAACGGCGGTCAGGAAGCTCAGAATGCCAAAGCTCAGATGAGGGCGTACCAATCGCCAGCGAAAGCGACCAAGTCGAAATCGAAAGCGGGGCTCAAGTGAGCTAACCCGCTCTAACGCTACCCACGCCCACAGCGCGGAAACGACAAAATTCCAGAATGCGATCGCGAGGATTGAGCGTCCCGTCCAAAGCAGGGTGAGAGAACCCATCAATCGGAGCAGCGCTGCGCCAGCTGAAATCGCATTGATCACGCCGAAGCGGCGCAATCCGGACAGCGCCGCGGTGGCAAATAGTACGAGCCGGTCCGCGATGAAGATTGCCGCCACGAGGAGAAAAAGCTCCGGCGCGATCTTCTTGCTATGGGCCGATAGATGTAAGCCAGCACTGATAGGTTGGCTCAGAGTCGCAATCAAAACCGCACCCGTCATGCCTAGCAGCAGATACAGATTTCCGGCAGCCATTACGAAGCCAACGGTCTCTTCGCTTGGTCCACTATTGAAGGCGGCGGAGATTTCGCGAGTGACGCTCCAATGAAGCCCGAAATCAAAACCACTCAACATGCCGTAGGTTGCCAGAGCAGCAAGCCAGAGGCCATAAGTCTCCGTTCCGAGACAACGCAGCATCACCGGCACCAGAATAATTCCAGCCAAACCGTTGGTCACAAACCCCGAGTAGTTGACCACTCCATCCCGCATCAGGCGGACGCGTTCTTTCGTGTCAAGACTGCCAGCCTGAGGCGCTGGCTCGGGTTCTGCGTTTGAGGGACCCGTTAGGTCACGAGATAAAAGGGGAACGGCGGCTGGATTATCCTGATCCATCGAATGCGAAGTTTTTCAATTCTCCGCTAGCATAAAGAAGGCAGTATGGCTGGTCAAGGACAGTGGCACCCTCTGCGTCCGCGTTCGCGGGGTTACTCCGCACGCACTGTGATACCATCCCACTCAAATACGTTTTCAAATGGCTAGCCCCCAACGCATCGCTGATCTGAAAGACCAAGTCCGCAAATTCTGGAACTCCGAGCCTTGCGGCTCGCGCTATTTGGAGGGCGCAGAGGATTTCGAGGTGCACGCGCGCGCCCGCTATGCGCTGGAACCATATATTCCCGAGTTTGCAGAGTTTGCGCAAGCCCGCGGACTCCGAGTGCTGGAAGTCGGGGTGGGGATGGGGGCGGATTACCTGGAATGGTTAAAGGCCGGGGCTCAGGCGACTGGGGTGGATCTTTCCTCCGCTTCTCTCGAGCGGGCACGGCGTCGATGTGAACTCGCCGGATACAAGGCCGACCTGCATCCCGCAGATGCGGAACACTTGCCTTTTCCCGATAACTCATTCGATGTCGTCTATTCCTACGGAGTAATCCACCACAGCCCGGATACAGCCCGGTGTCTGCGGGAGGCGCGGCGCGTGCTCAAACCCGGTGGCCACGCCAGGATCATGCTGTATCATCATCCGTCGTTGACGGGAGCAATGCTGTGGTTGCGTTATGGAGCTCTCCGTGGAAAATCCTTGCGGCGAGCAGTGTACGACCATCTCGAGAGTCCCGGCACGCAGACCTTTACCCAAAGCGAAGCACGTGGCATGATGGCTGGATTTGAACAGGTAACTACGCGGCAAGTGTTCAGCCCGGGAGACCTGCTGCTCAACCAGCCCTCGGTTCGCTTCCAATCTCCGTTGTACCGTTTAGCTTGGAAATTGTACCCCCGCGCGCTGGCGCGGAAAGTGGGGCGCAGTTGGGGCCTGTTTCTGTTGATTTCTGCGCAGAAACCCAATCTCGGGCGGTGACCCTTGCCCGTTCAAGCGGTCACTTTCCGGTAGTTTCCTCGCGCGACCGCAAAATCTTCCGCTAGCTTTCTTGGACACGCAAACAAGTCTTGGAGCGGAGCAACTGCTCCGTTACGGCCCGCGGACCAGCCGCCGACAGTTCAAACCGTGTGTATCCCACGTGGTGGAACGTCTCCAGTGCCTGCAGAATGTCCGTCCGCTCCAGATATTCGAACATAACCAGTTTCGGGCGCTGATTCTTTCGAAATACCTTCGTCCCCCGCAGTACTGAGTTCTCATGTCCCTCCACGTCGATTTTGACTCCGCCGATCGGCTGCACATATGCTCCATGTTGTCGCCAGAACTGATCGAACGTGGTGCGCTGCACCATGGTCATTGGCAGGTGCTGAAGCGCTCAACGATCCGGCCACACGCACTGACTCCCGCGCCGCACTTTCGAATTCTACTGTGCCAACCTTGTCTGATAACGCTTGGGCAACAACTTCGCAAGTTCGCAGCCTCGTGTGAATGGCTTGACGGCAGAGTTTACCACAGAGGTAGCAGTTCGTCGTTTTCCTGGTTCCACATCTGAGCGCTCTATCTCCCAGTGCCGCTCACCGAACGCTTCGATTCCTCGCACGATCCATTCAGCGAGCGAGATCGCATTGCCCAGTACCCGGCAGCAGGTGCTGTCCAACCCTTGCGGAAGGCCTGCGAGGTCACGCGGCGAACCAACCGCAGCTTGTGACGAACGCTCGCTTGTGCATCTGCCGCGGCAAACCGGCTTCACCCAACAGGCGGGGAGTCGCTTCATGGACCGCCGGATACCCGATATCGAGGACATCGAACTCGCAGTGCGAAGGCAAGAGAGCTTGTACGTGGAGTCGGCGAAATATTGAGTGCAGGGTGTCTGCGAATCGCAGGATGGCAGAGAGCGTACGCTCACCGGAAGGCTTCGACATATAGGGAGTGCGACAGCCCCGTTGCGTCAGCGGCTAAGAAAGACGGAACGCTTTCGCCGTAAAGCCTGCTCTTGCCTTCCATCGACTCTTCCACCTCCCGAAATCCCGCCTTTCGCAGCTCTTCTTCCAGGTAGCTAAAGTCAAAGGCCGTCCTATGTTGGCCGTCGCAAAAAACAAAATTGGAAAACCGGCCGCCGACGGAATCAAAATGGCGAGGGAAGGAATCATAGAACCAATCGCTCTGCTTCTCCTGATAAGCAGCGATGGCGCTTTGCAGGTTGGGGACAACCAGCCGCATTCCTCCACCAGGCTTCAGTACGCGCGCACACTCGGCCAGAAGTCTTTCTAACTCATCCGGATAGAAATGCTCCAGCATGTGAGTGGAATACGCGGAGTCAACCGAACCGGTCGCGAACGGAAGCCCGCATCGGACATCAAGCCAGAGGTCAAGTTTTTGTCGCGGGTTCGCGTCGATGTTCATGAAGCCCGGCAAATACTTGGTTCCGCAACCCAAGTGCAAACGGAGGGGACATCGCTTCGCCGGACGTAATGCGTAGAAACCTCGGCGTACCCAATAATTAGGGATGGTGGCCTTGGAGATAGCCAGAAATACAATATCTTTGTAACGCTGATGAAGCAAGCCCGCTCCTCGAAAAAGATTGCCTAATTATAGAATAGGATGTACCGTCTCGGTACGTTACCTAGAGCGACACTCGCCAGCCTCGAAACTAAGAGAGAGTCTACGTTCAATCTCTTCATTTTTAGCAACGACTGCGAGAGAAACCAATGAGCTCGCACGCCAGCGATAGAATCCGGTCGACATGATTAGGCCAAGAAAACGCTTGTGACCTCGACAGTCCGTGATCAGCCAGGGTCTGTGCAAGATCTTGGGAGAAGGCTATTCGCAAGACTTGCGAAGCTAGTTCTTCCGGCGAGAAGCACTGGAAATAGATGGCGGCTTCGCCACACACCTCGCGATGAACGTCCAGATCCGAGGCCACAATACGAAGGCCGCTGGCCATAGCCTCAACCAAGGGATGGGCGAACGTCTCGGCATAGGCTGGCGTCACATAGATATCGCAGGTGCGGTAAATGTGGTGAAGCAAGTGGTAGGGAACGGCCCCAAGTTCCACAACGTGATCAGAGATTCCAAGCTGTCGAACGAGCCTCGCGGCAGCCTCAGCGCGGTAGGAGCCTGGGTTCTCTCCTGAACTCAATTTGCAGGTGAGGAATAGTTTGACTTTCCGCGGGGCCATGCGTCCCCGCAGGATCGGTATCGCACGAAGGAGGGTCTCAAAATTCCGATAGTAGTTGTAATGGCTAACAAACAGGAGCCTGAGCGCGTTATCGGCCGAGAGAAGCTTTTGTTGGATGTCGACGGGCAAGGACGAACTGTCGCGAAAGAACAAATCAGCGTCGAAGCCGTGATAAATGCTGACTACATTTCCCCCGGTCCACCGCCGTAGTTCTTTAGCATAGGTCTCGCTAGGCGCAACTGTGCAATTCGCCCAGTGGATCGACCTCCTGGCAAAGATCGCCTTGATGCGAGTATCCAGAAAGATACGGTAGTCTCCACGTGCACGCAAATCACGGTAGAACTCGGCGGACGTGTAGAGGGAATTCCCTGAGAGTAGGACTTGCGGCACCGGGCTGTTGCGTAGGGCGAAGTTGCCAGTTGAGACTAAAACGTCGGCTCCGCAGCGCTGGATCAGCGACGGCAATAGAGTCTGCTCCTGCCAGAATCGCCGCGTCGCGCTCGATGTCCCAAGCTCGAGGAACGACACCTTAGGTGCCTCTTTAAACTCCCGGCGTAGTCCGGGGGTCAGCGCAACCGTGATCTGTGTACCAGTGCGGCTGGAGAGCTCCGGGACCACATTGCGAAAGTAGGTCAGTCCGGCACCGGCGCTAGCAGCGAGACCGTTGAAAAATAGGTGCATTATCTGCCGGCAGCCACGCCGAAACTACTATGGCATGGACACGGGGGAGACGTAGACGCGGGATGTGGAAACCTGTGCCCCCCATTATGGATGAGGTCGACTAGCACGAAGGCTAAAGCCCAAAACAAAACGCACATGTAATAGCCCACGGCAAACATCCAATCCTCAAAAGCTGCATGGACCACGCCTGCAGCCAAGATCGCCGCGATTGGGAGTGCGGGAGAGTAAGGATTGCCAGTCCGCCGCACCCAGATCATCACCTGGCTCACCTTTACACCCACGAGGAACACCAGCAAGAAAAACGGCAGGACTCCAAGTAGGCCGACCCACTCCATGATCGCCAAATAGCTGCTGCCGTGTTCCCGGGTTATGGCATCCGCTGAAGTGACGGTTGAAGTTGATTGGGCCTCATCGGATTCGGCAATACTTGTACCAAAACCGCTGCCGAACCAGGGATGTTGTCGAATCACGGCTGAGGTGTGGTCCCAAGGCGACCTGCGCGAGGCCATGAGTCCCTTCCGTTGATGCCCTTTGTAGAGAAAGGCCGCTACAAAAGAATCTGCTTCGGCGCCATGTGGGGGCATGACTGTGGCGATTACCGCCGCCGCCAAGACAACCATGCCCGCGCATTTTATAAGCAATCTGTATCGGCGTAGCCCAACACACAGGAAAACATAGGAAACTGCAGCTGCGGCGAAGCCAGCACGTGCGTAGCTGCTTAACAGCAATATCTGGCATAGCGCAAAAGCAAAGAGCCTGCGTCTGCCAACTGGACTTCCCTCACTCACCAAGACTCCCCAGAGCAGAATGGGGGTAGCGACGATACCCATCACAACGCCCAACGAGTTCGGGTTGCCGTAAATTGGGTAGTGGAAGATGAAATAGAAAACTGCGCTGATATATACCAGGAATTCGCAACTCAGTAGCATTCCTGAAAGGAATTTAGCTTCTCGGCCGATTACGGTAAGTCGGGCCCCTGTTGCTCCGTAGAGAAACAGCAGCAGCAGGCTGACAGTTTTCAACAGTGCACTACGCGGGTCCGATGAAACCATGCCCGAAACCAGGGCTGACACCACGCTGAATAGCGCTACTAAGTGGAAAAACCTTAACGAACGACCTTGCGTCTTCAAATAAATGACGCAGCCGGCAATGGTAGCCACGGCCAGCACCAACCATCTGCCATAAGCCGCAGTTCCTTTTAAAGGTACCGCCGTTCCAGCCCACAAGAAAACCGCCATGAGAAGCGGAAAACATCTCTGCTCATAACGCCATAGTGCCGCAACCAGAATCTCGGCGAAGATCAGTGCTCCAAGATCTGAGTAACTACTTATGTACTGCGGGTGGAAGAACGCGAACCACGCGATGAACAGAAAGCAGGCGAGCCCTACGGGCGCAACGACTCGATAGGCACTGTCAGTCATAGGATGAGACCTCGCACGAAAGCGCCGCCTCAGCGATGCCGTCAGCACACGCTCGAGGCGAGTAGCCGCGAACACGTTCTCGGCTGCGCTGACCCATTAGAGATCGCAACTCCCCCTGAGACGCCAGTTCACACATAGCGGAGGCTAGTTGGCCTAGATCGCGGGGAAAAACCACACGGCCATTCCAGCGGTCCTCTACTAAGTCCGCGACGCAGCCAGCGGCTTCACTGCAGATGATGGGCAAGCCGCAGGCCATCGCCTCATTCACTACCAATCCCCAAGGATCTGTGTGCGTAGGAAAGACGAAGACCTCGGCCAGCCCATAGAGGCCGGCCAACTGCTCGCGTTGCGCGAAGCCCGGAAATCGAACGGAGCCTGGAGAAATGCCAACCGCACGTCTTTCCAGTTCCGATCGCGCCACACCATCCCCGACGAAAACCAGGCCAATTTGAGACCTGATTTCTGGAGGCAGCATGCCGTAGGCCTCGAGTAAATCAAAGACTCCTTTTTCCGGCACCAGGCGCCCCACGAACAGAAAGTACCGTGGCGGCAGGCCGAGCGCAGGACGGCTCGCCACCGCATTTTGGCGGGCTGCGTCGGCCTGGCGTGCAAAGAAATCCGTATCGACTGCGTCCGGAGCTGTGAAGATGCGGTCATTCTTCGGCTCAAAGCTCTTCACGTATTCGAAAGAAGCTTTTCCGGCGATCACGAACCCATCACAACTGTGTATGAATTTTGCCTTCAGAAGTTCTGTCAAGACATAGCCGCGCCGCATGTCCTTTCCAGTGCTCTCCACCCACAACATAAATGGCACGCGATGGCGGTGTGCCCACCCCAGGGAAACCCACGAGGCCAGGTAATTGTAACCGCCGCAGAGGATCACGTCCGGGCGAGCGCGCCGCAAAGCCGTTCCCAAACCCCAGTTGAGTAAAATGTTATGCTTACCGAGCCTGCGCCTCCAGGAGGGAAGAACCTCCCAAGAACAATGAATCTCATTCTTGTAGACGATCCATTGACGCTGTGTAGGGTCCGTTTCTGCCAAAAAAATTACGTGCAGATTAATATCCTTCCGTTCTGCCAAGGCGTTAAGAACCGGAATCCGGTAGGGCGAGATGATTTCGGTCAGGACGACGAGTTGGCAGCTCATGCCGTACTCTCCGGGTAAACCTGGGCTTGAGGAGACATTTATAGGTGAATGCCCGACGCGCTGCGGAACTGTGTGGCCTGAGAGGTCACTCATCGGCCGCTCTTCCAAAGACAATGACGGTCCGCTCCCACGCTGTCCTCGGATAAAAGAGTGTGTGGAGAAGCACATCTGACGAAAACCACTGGCACCCGATCCGGGTCTTAGAAGTTCTGCGTGGCGCAATCGGAGAGTGCTCAGGTCTTTCGCGCAAATACCCAAGAATAGCTATCCCCACCCCGGCTCAGTCGAAAGCAGTTGGTCTCGATGTCCTGGAAGCCGAGAGAGCTCAGGGTCTGGTTCAACCAATCCGTATCGTAGCTCATGCTTTGCATGAAGGCGCTCCATCTCTCTCGTGACAACCAGAAACGATGGTATGCACCCTTGATTCGTCGCAGAGTCATGTATGCAGCGTGCGCCGCAGCAAAACACCAGCCAACCGCCGGCTTCAGGTTCACGGGCCAGCGGTGAAGGGGTAACTGGATCATGATCGTGCCACCTGGTTTCAACACCCGAGCTATTTCACGAAAGTAAGCAGCTGCGTGCTCGGAGCGGTCGAAGTGGAGGAAGACGATGACAGAAAACGCAGCTGTGACGCTCCCATCCAGCATCGGCAAAGTCACTCCGTCGGTAACCTGCAATCGGACATTGTGACCGACATGCCTACTGGCATAAGCGACCATTCCCTCGGCCACGTCGACCGCATAGACAGTCCGGAAGCTGCGACTGATCGCGCACGTCATGCGGCCTGCGCCGCAGCCGATCTCTAAACAGCTTTCCTTATCGACTCCATATTTCTCCCAGCGTCCAAGACATTCGATCCAATCGTTGTAGCCCGTCTGGTAGAAGTCCTCGTCCGTCCACGGCTTGGCACCGCCACGTTCCCGGCCCGGTTGAGGGATAACGCCAAAAAGGGGATCCTTCCCTCCCCAGGCCTGCCATTCCAAGTTGGACTTAACCGCGCTTGAATTCTTCATCTGCGTATGTAAGATGAATCTGCCATAACCCGACTAAAGCCTTGTCGTACTCAGACAATCTATAGAACGAACAATTGCTGTAGAGAAGTACTCTTCCTCTTTTACCGCCTTCGGCCACGGGCTCGGCGGTTTGTGCACTTGGCCTTAGTATTTCATCAACTGGCCGTGGAACTGGCGAAAAACATTGTCGGGCAAGGTTCGGTTTTGAGGAATTATACACTCCTGCAACAATCCCGCCCGTTGGATTGTTGCTGCATTGAGCGCGAACTCATTCGCGATCATTCGGAAACCGACGGGATCACCTCCGATGCTCAAACTTTCAAACATCCGAGATCTCCGCCGGCGCCATCTCTCGAGATATGATTCATCGGGCAACGAGTTCGTATTGAGTAGCGAAACAAAATTGGCGTGTCGCAAGACTCCGGAAAAGAACTCACTCGTTTCACGATATGGACTCGCCATAGAGTTCTGCTAGGCGGGCAGCTTGATGTGCGAGGGTAAAACCTTGAACAACGGTCTCGCGGGCCGCCGCTCCTATCCTTCGGCACAGCTCTGGATTCTCCAGGAACATTGCAAGCGCGCCAGTCAGCGACAAGAGATCACCCGGTTCAATCAGCCAGCCGTTGCGACCGTGTTGAATGATTTCCTCAATGCCCTGGCCGCGACACGCGATGACGGCTTTTTCTGCGGCCATCGCCTCTAAGTACACGCAGCCGAGCCCCTCGTATTCGCTGGGCAAAGCGAACAGCACACAGCTACCCATCGTAGCTGCGACTTGCGCTCTTGTTCGTCGTCCGAGAAAGCAAATCCTATCGGATATTCCAAGGGAATTTGCCAGTGCGCCCAATCGAGCACGCTCCGGCCCGTCCCCGATGAGAACACACTGGATCTCCGGGTGGCTTTTGTGAAGCGCCGCAAATGCCTGCAGCAATAGCCCATGGCCTTTTATTGGAATCAAATTTCCGACGCTCAGTAAAATGGACGCCTTGCAATCATCGCGGGCCGGAACAAATACCTGCGCATCGACTCCGTTGTAGATCACGCACGTCTTCGATGTTGTTGCCGGGTTTTCCGTCACGCGGTCTCGGACTTTCTCGCTGATACAGATGACATAACGCGCCGAACGATAGACCATCCGCGAAACGTTCTCGCACCACCGTCCCGAATGGCCGCGAACCTGATTGGTCATGTAGACGTCCAGGCCGTGGACGGTAACAACGAACGGTATCCCCAATTCGCGACTGAGCAAAGCGGCAGCATGTCCACAAGGCAAGGCCGCATGCGCATGGATGAGATCAATGGGGTTCATCCGGTGGAGTTCGCGGACGCGAGAAAGTAAACTGGCAAACAGGAAAGACCCAGCGGAAGAAAGGCCCAAGCCAGTCGGGATTGCCGGATAGTAGACCCAGCAAGCTGACGGTGGGCGAGCACTGGCGACCACGCGGCCCTTATATATCGGCTGCACCGCAATCACCGAAGACTTAATTCCTAGCTCCTCCAATGGTCGAAGCGGTTCGGCGATGAAGCAGCCCATGGCATCATCGGAGGTAGAAGGGTAGAAGGGTGTGAGGGTCAGTACATGCATGGGTGATCATTTTGTCGATACTCGGCGAGGTCGAAACGCGGCCTACTTTTTGAGTTCCGGTGACGGGTCTCATCAGCTGCAGACCTCGACGCGCGAGAGTTCCTGAGAAACACTTCTCGACAAACAGCGAAACTTTTGACGGGTGCAAAGAGCTGAAAGCTGTTGGGTAGTGGGTGATGAGACATATTCAAAGTCGAGCGGCCATCCCCTGGGTCGGTGGTGCGCCTTCAGTAACGGTACCACTTCGTGTCTTCCGATTTCGTCCCAAGGCCTAATTCTGATGCCTCAAAAAAACGGAACCTCTCATTTTCTGCGCATTGTTTTGCACACAGCGGAGGCCCTTACCACCACTAATAGCTAAGTGCCTAAATATCAATGACTTCCGAACTCCTCTTTGGCATAAAAGGTGCTTAACAGCAGTTGCGATGGGCCCCCTAAGCCCAGCGAGGAAACAGTATTCGGACTGCTCCTTCTGGCTGGTAGGACTCGTGACTAATTTGGAGGGCGGTGAAGAATTATGAAAAACAAACTATTTCTACTCATTGTATTGGCGCTAGCGCTGCCGTTGGCAGCGCTAGCCGACAACGAGACTCTCGACTTCAGTGGCGGCACACTCAGCGGAAGCAGTTTTGGGTTTGTATTGAACGGCTCGCAACTCACTTCTGTTGGAATCGGGACCGGCGCACCAATATTGAACCTCGGAACCGCGACCTTTACAACTTACTATGAAGGCGTCTTCCAGGGGCAATTCACCCTCGGAAATGTGACCGACGGTTCGGGCTTCCAGCCGGGCGGCACTATTGCTATCGTCGGAAACAGCAGCGACCCTGCCTTAGACGGCCTACTGTTTACGGGAACATTCAATCAAGGCGGAACGTGGACCTATACGACTCAGCCAGATGGTACGTATTTATACACTTTGACCGGCGCCGTAACGGGATCGACAGGGGCTGGCAACTCTGCTAGTGGGACGTTAACTTTTGACATCGACACTGGCACCGGCCTTTTTGAGGGCACAAGCTCAGGTCCGTCCACTGGGGCCCTAACTCTTGCAGTCCCGGAGCCGGGACAGTTGAGCTTGTTAGGCACAGGCCTGATTGGCCTGATGGGCGCGATCAGGCGCAAGATGAAGGCCTAGCGACCGATTGACTGGAAAACTGCTCTCTTGCGGACGCTGCCGTGGAAACACGGCAGCGTTTCTGAGCTCGGGTCGCCACGCGCCTCGCGGAGATTCGGCGTGCCTGAGGAACATAATTGGCTACGGGCCGCCTAGTTCGGCCTGGCAAGGGCTTTGGAGAATTGGGGGAAGGATCAGACGTTCCGCCTCACTCATACGCTGTCTGAGCTCGAGGCTTTCCAGCATCGCTCCCAGGCGCCCGTAAGGTTCCGAAAGTCATCCGATTCGGTCGGCTAAATATTAGTTGCGAGCGACACGCTGACGTGCCCCCGTTTACGGTACCAATCCGAGTGCGAGTTTCCGGTTACCCACTTGCCGGATCAGTTCCGCCACTGGCACTCCTACCTCGGATTGCTTCAGCACCGCGACGATCTCTTCCACAGAAAAACGCTTCCTCTTCTCGGCAAACCTCCCCTTCCTCAGGTAGTAGATTTTGCTGGAAAACTAACTCTCAGTGTGTGTCAGAATTCGGGGAGCCGATCAATACCTACACGCTATAATCCCATGGTGCTTTCCACACTGTTGCGAAAAATGAAGACATTGCTTGTGTCTCTCGATGACTTCAATTCGAATCAGCTAGCCTCATTTTCAAGACTCGATGAAGGACTAAGAGATCGCCGCGTTCCGATAAGGCCCGAGGTATTGAGACGGGTGACGGAAGCGTACCGGGCGGCGAAGCGGGATCAACATCTGGTTGGCGATAGCTATGAGCCAAATGGGGAGTGGCGTTCTCTGATTGCGGAAAAAAGTGAAGCAATCGATGGCAATACCGCCTCGTCTCTCGAAAGCTTCTTCCGAGACGAGAAGACATCCTCGGGACTTCGCGAATACGCTGGGTGGCATGTGTTGAGCCAACGAACGCAGATCATGACTCGTCTTACTTTCGTGAGTGCCATGCTCCACGATTACGCGACATGGAGAAAACTCACTCGCAAAACGGCGGACGCTATCGAGACTCCAACCTTTGGCAATGCGTGGGGATATCCGATTGATCGAGTCCTGGCGTCCCCTGCTTCATTTCGACATCACTACATGACGGAGAAGGCTATAAACTTGATGGGCGAGCGCGGTGTTCTGGCGGAACTGGGTGGGGGCTGGGGCGCTGTAGGGTATTACGCGTTGCGCTATCCGGGGGTGCATTATGTGGATTTCGACCTTCCCGAAGTGCTGATCCTGGCTTCCTATTGGTTATGCAGCGCGTTACCCGATCGCAAAATATTGCTGTATGGTGAAAGTGACAGCGGGACTGACTTTCATACGTGGCTCGAACGCTACGATGCGGTCCTAATGCCGAATTTTTGCTTGAGGAATATGCCCGACAGATCGGCGAAGGTGTTCCTGAACACCCGTAGCCTCTCGGAAATGCAAGCTGACACGGTGAAAGAATATCTTGGGCGTATTTCGAGAGCCTGCGAGTCATATTTCCTTCATGAAAATAGTGACATCAGACATCAGCAGCTTGGACACACTGAGATTCCTGCATCCTCATTTCGGGTCGAGGGGTTTAGAGTTCTCGGCGAGTGTCTCTCGCCATGGAAATCAGGCGGGGGCCGATATCACGAATTCTTGATGGGAAGAACCACCTGAAATCGATGTCGCGGGCTTTCAGGGACGGCTGGCGCGCTTTTTTTGGCCAAAGTATTAAGATCACTCGGCAGGTAGACTGCTACGCTTTTCGCGCAGGACCCAGCCAAGCGCTCAGACGTTAGATCCTCCACGCTTCGCCCTAGCCCACCTACACACTACGCGCCGGCCCTGGCTTGGGCCAGAAGGTGTCCGGATTTTGCCGCCCCCTATGGCTATCCCCATCAATGCCCAAAGGCCCTCCTACGAGCTACATCTTCCAGTAGTACCCCCCATTCCTTGGCGATCACCCTCCAGTCAAACATCTGTTGGCAGCGTTCGTAGCCATCGCGGCCAAGCAGTGCCCGATAGTTGGGCTGCCGCAAGAGCTTCGCAAGCGCTTCAGCGAATTGTTCGATGTTCTCCGGATCGATGATGCACCCGGTACCTCCTAGCACCTCGGGGATTCCGCCGCGGCTCGCACCAACGATTGGGGTCGCACAGGCCATGGCTTCGGCGTTCACTAGGCCAAACGGCTCTGCAAAAAGCGATGGGCTAGCAAAAATCGTAGCCCTCTGGAACCACGACGGCAAATCTCTCTCGTGGTGGAGGTAGCCCGTAAGCTGAATTTGTGCCCGTTTGTCTTCCGTCAGGGAGCAAGCCAGTTCGCGCACCTGGCGAACGTACGGCGTTTCCCGGTGGGTGCCAAAGCCAGTGGTACCGCCGATCACTAACTTCGCGGCAGGATGCTCCTGCAGCAACTTGGCATAGGCCTGCACGAGTTGAAACACGCCCTTCTCTGCGTCAAAACGCCCGACGAAGAAGATGGTGTCACGCTCTCGCAACTCCTCTCGAGGATAAAACAACTGGGTATTCACGCCGTTGTACACAACCCGAGTCTTCGCAGGGAGCGCGGAGGATTTTAGAGCGAACGTGTCTCGCAGGTACCTGCTGCAAACCACGACCAGGTCCACCCTCGGCGCTAATGTTTCCAACATCTGCGGGGTCCAGTGCCCGAGATGATCGTTCTGCAGATGGAGCACAATGGTTCCCTGATAGCCGAAGTTGCGCAAGACATAAACCCACTGCGGACGGTTGTGGATGTGGAGCACATCTCGTGTGTGAAGGCGCGCGAACAAGGCCCGCAGCCATAAACGCTCCTCGTAGCGCCTGGCGCTTGGGACGCGGGCAACCCAATCACAAAATTGCCACCAGCGGCTGGTTTCATGTGAAAGAGGATAGAGGTCATCCGCCGCAGTGGGATATCCGAAAACCGTTGCGTCAATCTCGCCCGTCAGGCGGCTGTAGACTTCGAAGGTCCACCGGGCGAGCGCACCCCCAAAGAAGGGACTGAACTTTTCCCGGCCCGACAGCAGGACGCCGACGGATAGTCTGGGGTTTCCTCGAAGAGCCATGTGAGTGTTCTATTAGAGTGGCTTGCGTCGTTAGCGGACCTAGAGCTAGCTTACGTTTTCGCGGAGACCGATATTAAGTACGGGCTGCCACAGGGATTACCTAAGTCGTCGAGCCCCGAAACGCGCAGCAGTTTTTGGACGGCTCGCGACAGGTAATCGACTGGACGCGGCAGCTTGTAGGTGGGGCGGAAAGTCCTGTCGTATTCGCAATGCAGGACTTGCAACCCCGCTCTTTCGAGGGTCTGCCGTAGCACGTCTCTGCGCATGAGCGGAAAACGATGCACCTTCAGCACGTCCGGCGCAAAGAGTCCACATAATACTCTGTGAATGTGCGTCAAATTCGGGACGATGATCACGACAAGTCCGCCGGGCTTGACGAATTCGGTGTGTTTGCTGACCACTGCTTGAAAGTCTTCAAAGTGCTCGACAAACCCTCCTGACAGCACAAGGTCGTATTTCTTGATCGGCGTAAACTCAAAGAAGTCCACGTTGAAAAGTTCCGAATCGTAAATCCCGTTATAGCGCAGATTGGCCCTAACGTAATCCATGTTGTTCGAGTAGTCGAGTCCATCGATTCGGTAGCCAAATTCCTTGGCAATGTAGACCATATAGTTGCCCGTGCCACAGCCGATTTCGATCGCCTCACCGCCTCCTGCATTGGACAGAAACCTCGCCAGCACCGGATGCTGCTCGTAGATCGGCCCCTGATAGGCCTGTACCGGCGGCAGTTTTTCCCAGATCGAGTTCCAATACGGCTTCCCGGCAACGTCAGACACAAGATTGTCCCCCGCCCCGCGATGTCATCCTACTCTCGAAACACTAGATGCTGCCTCTACATTCCCATCAGCAGCGCGTCAATGGCCGGTCGCCAGGATTCTTCGCCGCACCATAATAGTGAGAGCATAAGCTACCAAGTAGAACACCGCGCCAAGAATCACCAGTGCCACGACGTGAATGGGATAAACCGCTTTTGCCGTAGCAATGAGCGCCGCCATAAGGCATGTCGCGGGAACCGACAACGCCACCGCGCCCCATATTCCCGGCGTCCGCAAATCTCTGACAAAATAGTAGTTCGAGACCGCCACAATGCCTTGACTAAAGGCGGTTGTCAATGCTGCCGCTATGGCGCCGTATCGTGGGATCAGAAGCAGGTTCAATACTACATTCGTGACCGCTCCGGCGACCACTGAAACCAGGTATCGCCGTTCTCTGCCGTTCGGGATGAGCTGCGCGCCGAAGTAACTCGCCAAGGACCCCGTCAGCAGTGTCAACATCAGCCAACGAAAAAGGGTCCCGGCGCCGGAGTATTGGCCACCCAACACAAACTGGGTGATGGGAAAAGCCAGAAGATAACCTCCCACCGCTGCAGGCATAGCCAAGCCGACTGTAGCATGCGCTAGCCAGCGCAAATATCTTTTCTGACTGTCGGAGTTCTGCCCGGCAGTTTCCGAGAGCAACGGCAAGAAAACCTGGCCCAGGATCGGAAGGAAGGACATGGACATCGACATCAAACTGTAACTGGCCACATACAGCCCCAGCTCCGTGTCGGGCCGAAAATACTTGAGCATGACGGTATCGATTTGATCGTAGATCAGGGACATCAGGCTGGAAAACCCCATGATCAGGCAGACCCCCAGAAAAACACCCCAGGTTTGCGGCGAGATTCTGGGCAGTGGGATGTGATATTCGTGCCGGGCGGAAATCCACAGCAGTAGGGTGGTCAATCCGGAGGAAACCAGACCGGCCGCGGGCACGATCCAAGCATCGTGCGCACGATGAACCAGGGACAGAATCAGCGTGGCGTATACGAGTTGTGATAAAGCTCCCCGCCCGGCAATGATCCACATGCGCGAGCGAGCCGCGAAAATCCATTGCGTATCAATGCTGGGGAGCACGAAAGCCAGCCCGGAGAGAAGGATCAAAACACGGATTTCTCCCTCGCGCGGGGCAAAGAACGCAGCAAAAACCAAGAGCAGCATAAAAGCCGCAGCGGCAAAAACCAGGCGCGCCCCGAGGACATGTTGTGCCAGGAATGAGACCCTGTCATCGTCCTTGGCGGCTTCGCGAAGGGCGTAGGTTGTGAATCCCGGAGACGCGAGCAGGCCAAAGAAACCCGCCACCGCGGTGGCAAACCCCAGCTGTCCGTATACCGCCGGTCCAAGCGCCCGCACTACCCACGGAAACACAACCAACGGAATTGCTTTGTTCAACAGATCAAGCAGAATCAAGGCAGCGGAATTGTTGATAACCCCCCCCAGGCGCATGATTCGTGGCTGGGGCGCTTCGGGGTGTACTGAGACTGCGGACTCGGGGTCTTCACTGTGCGGACTCATCTCAGAAGCATCTTCTCCGGTACCTGGCAACGAACTTCTTCGTCCTTCTTCGAAGCTGGTTTGCTGATGATAGCCGAGCAAGCGGCAGGACTTGTCGACATTCGGCCGGTGCGCGGCAAATCGCTGAGCTGTAGACTTCTCGGTTGAAAATCGCCCCGCAACTTAGCCAGATTGCCGAGTTTGACCGGCTGGGAGTTCACCAAATGGAAGGACGCACGGGACAACGGAGAAATCTATGCTTCGCGACGTGCGGCCACCTCCTGAAAAATTCCCGCCCAATGCCGAGCAATGTGATCCCAGTCAAATGCTTGCGAGTGCTGCACGGCAGCTGTGGCCATGGACTGCCGTAGTGTCGGGTTGCCGAGAAGCGAAGCCAGTCGCGGACCCAATTCTGTGTCTGATTCGACTAGGAAACCGCTTAAGCCATTGATTACATATTCCGGGCGATAGAGGTTCATCGCGACCACCGGCAAGCCGCTGGCGGCCGCCTGAACTAACACCTGCGGGTGTCCTTCGAGAATGCTCGGGAAGAGAAAAACATCAGCCCCACGCATTTCCTCGCCCAATCGTGCCGCATCCAGGTGGCCCAGGAAGAATACGTTCTGGCACCCCAGGCGTTCCGCTAATGCCTTACAACCGTCCTCCGTGGCACCCCGTCCCGCGAGGCGAAACTGGACGGTGGGCCAGCGTGCGGCCTGTTCAATCACCAGTTCGACGCGTTTGCGCGGCTGGAAGGACCCTGCATAAAGGACTGTCACGATGGACGAGAGGGCCGTCCGTCCTCCACGGCGAGGGAAAAAAAATCTATGATCGACTCCATCATAGACGGTGATCGGTTCCACGCCGAACCTTTCACGCACCGTGTCAGAAACGTATTTCGAGTTGGCGCAGACTACGTCCGCCTCGAGGACCGAGCGGCTTACAAGACCTGCGCCGGTAACTTCGTTCATCAACATTACGATATACGTGATCAGAGCTGTGTTAATGGGAAGGTACTTCCGCAGGTCGAAGAAAGCTCGATCCAGTGGACCGGAGCGCGGAAAGAAGTAGATATCTGGACTAGGAAAGAGACAGTGTTTGAGCAAACGTATGGTGTTCCCATGCTTCGTATATGGCACCAAATTGGTATTGCCGCGAGTCGCGATGCGCGGATCGGGAGTATGCTCGCAAAGCATAGTCACACGGAACAATTCCGGTGACAGGCGGGCAACGATCTCCTTGACAGTGAGATTTTGGGCGTTAGTATTGTTCTCAGCGGCGGACGATGGAGTAAAAATCGTAACAGGACGCCCCCGATGGTGTGTCTTCATATTCTCGTATGCTGGGTCTTGCGTGGTCAGCCCATTGACGCGCGATCAGAGCCCGGTGACACCATCTGGGGCACGCGGCCCCTCCCCACGGTTCATCCCGGAAGCGATACCGCCTATGAGCGAATCGAATTTTGGGGCTAAACCTAGAATGATTCTATCAAGAAGCCGTTGGTGCATCGACTACATAGTCAGGTCGGTAGACATTCCGCGATAGCCAAGGCGCGGCATGCAAGCTCTGGCTCGCCCCAGGGGTCGAAAGAAGACATAGGGCATGCGCGCGAATTCCTGAATCACGAGCTCAACCCTCCTGCGAGGCGAGAAACGCTGGTATAAAGAACGACGACCGCCTTGAAGACCTCATTCGTAGCCGGTGAGAAGTCATTCTGGCTGCCTAAGAACTTTCAACCTGCGGAAGAAACTTCCCGCGGCGGTTACGCCGGCACCGTCGGCTCCGATCGCACGGCTCCGTTCACAAACAACACGCGTCTCCGAGTCAAGGAGAAGCCTTGCGCAAACCCGGCCTTTTCGATTCCATGGATGGAAGATACATTGGCGGCGGCGCTGAAAATCCAAGGCCGCTTTCCCGCGGCTCGCAATTGAACGGCGACTTCCGAAATAGCACGAGCGTAATACCCGTGGCCCCGGAAGGAAGCAGGTGACCAGCAATCGAACAGCAAAACCGAGTACGGCGATGGAGCTCTCAGCTTAGCCCGGAGTTCGGCCATCTGAAAACCCGCGAAATCAGCCACCCAGCAGAAATGAACTGCCACCCCGTTGCCGTTCAGCAGAGCAAATCCCCGGCTTGTGTTCGCCCGCACCCTGTCTGCCGCCCGCAACACGTATGCCAGCGTGTCTTTCTCGTCGGCATAGTACATTGCAGCCAGGGACAGCACGTCATAGTCGATGGGACGCAACTTCAGCGAGTCTGCAGCGAGTCCTCCCATACTAACGGAATCGCCCTGCGGGGCTTCGAAGAAAAACACCTCCCGCTTTTCCAGGATCGTTCTCCTGCCACGGCGCCAAAATTGGCGTATGAGCGTGGGCACAGTATTTGCCCGGATGGTCTCCTGTAGGGAAGAGGCTTGACGTAAGGCGGCCCGCACCATGGATTCCAGGCGCGGCACTGACTTGACCGACGTGGCCGCCAGGTAGCGCGCCGCCTCCTTGAGATGAACGACAGAGGACCTCGTGACCTCGAGGTGCAATGTTCCGCGTTCACCCGTTGCGATCTTGTCTTTGTAGGCTTCGGATCCTAAGCCGAGGTCCACTACGCTTATTTCCGTTGTCAGGCAGGCCTCTTTCACGATTCCCCAAAGTAAGCGAATTCCGGGCGAATATTGCTGCCAGCGGCTGTCGAAAGTGGGCTGATACCAAAACCAGGTGCCGGCGAACTGAAAGCCGTAGTTCCAAGCTATAGGCTGGCCGCCCACGAGCAGACGGCTTAGGTTCATCCAGCCTGAGTCGGAAAGGAGCTTCGCCAATTCCGCGAGAAATACGCGCCGCTCCGGGCGGATCAGGTTGCTGATCCGCCCAGTCGCCAGAAAGCGGGCGACATGGGCCTCCGCAAAACCGGGCAATGCGTCGGCTATCTCCCCTCGCGACCGCAAATGACGAACCACGACCGGCCCGTTTTTTGTCAGCGCATTGAGACCGCGCCGCTGATTACGACTCTGCACGACGCTCAGGATTGACGCTCGGCAAGCGGACGAGGACAAGACCACCTGCGCGCATTGAAATGCGGGGCGTGTGAACGTGACATATCCGTGCTTCAGCGCGGCTTTTTTCAACGCCGGGTAAGTGGCGGAGTCGGAGGGGAGAACCGTAAGCGTAACACTCACGATGTTCAGTTTTCGCAGTTCATCCATCACTGCTTCGGTGAATTCCGCGCAGCGCTCGAGAGGGCACAAAAACTCGCAGTAGTCGGCGGTCGTGCCCGCCAGGAATATCGCCCTATCGTTTGCCGTATCCGTAGCCAGCGCTGCCACACCCACCAGCGAGTCGCCTTCATAGGCCAAAAGAAGTAACGGGGTCAGCGAGTCACGATAGGCCCGGTACACCGCAAGCGCCCACTCGTAGGTGTAGAAGACTTGGGGACGTTCCATGCGCAGCACCAGGTCGTTCCACTGCCGGCACAATCGCTGGTCTTCCGGAACCTCTCGGTGCAGAACTAAACGCAAGGACTCCCCGCGGCAACTCTGTCTGTTTTCTCGAACACGTAATAGTACCAGTCGGTCACCCACAGGCGGCTGGCTCGTGGGTAATCATCTCCCATGCAGCGGACCATGTGAAAACCGCACTGCTCTAGCTCAGCAACGGCTCGCGCCGGTATCCAGTAGTGAGTGACAAGACCGCCGTGGACGGGGTCCACCAAGCAGCCCTCTCCATGCCAAAAGGCAAGCTTAAAGCATCGGCGGATCACACGTACCGCCGAGCCCGCCGCAGCTCGCAGCCATGAATGTAACCACTTCGCCACCGTGAGCACCAAAATCGCGGCCGGCAAGAAACCGCTCGCCTCGGAGACCCATTTTCGGCCAAGGACGAGCAACCTATCCCGATCCCAAGCTGGATAAATCAAAACCGCGCGCGGATTGTGCGACGAGAAGATGAACAATCCCTGGGGCCGCAGCACGCGTCGGCACTCGCGCAAGCATTGCCTCCGCTTCTCCGCCGGAAGTACGTAGTCGAGTACGTTGAAGGCCATGATTACCGCGTCGAACGAAGCGTCTTCAAAAGTCACCAAATCAGACGCGTCGCTTACCAGAAACTCCAGCTGCGGAAACCTCTCACGGCAAAGGCGGATCATTTTTTCCGAATAGTCCAGGCCGGCGTAGCGGGAGGCGGTACTGGCAAGGTATGGCGTAGTTCGGCCTCCTCCCACCCCCACATCCAGGATCGCGGCGCCGGGCTTAAGGTAGGTGGAGAAGAGAAACTTTTCGCAGGGCGTGAGGTAGTCCAAAGCCGCATAGTGAGAGGCGACTTCCGGAGCGCTGTACACCCGGAGATTGTCCGCACCCTGACGAGCGCTCATCGCTTTCGCCTCAACCGCCCAATCCCGTGACGGCTTGCTCGCCCAGGAGGCCCTCACGCAACCACCGATAGAACCCGGAAACGTGAGCCTCGAACTCTGGGAGGCTGATATTTCCCACCACGTGGACACGCGGCCAGGCAAATCTCGCGGTTTGGGCCCCGAAGCCACCCCCGAAGTTGAGAAAAGCGCATTTGTAGCCCGCTCGCTCCGCCATCTCCAACTCCCGGCGCGTTACAGAGGCGAGATCGCCGAACGGATAGGCCATTGCCCATACCCTCTCCCCGAGAACGCTCTCCAGCCCGCGGCGGCTCTCCGAAATCTCGTTCCACGACAGCTCCTCAGGTGACTGCGACAGCATGGGATGAGATATGGTATGAGCGCCAACGCACATTCCAGCCGCCGTTAAGCTGTGCAACTCATCGCCATTCAACATTAAGAATCGACGGCAGGCCGCCAAGTCTGCAGTGTATGCCGCACTCCAGTTTGATGGAAGCCCGAGTTGAACTCTTATCTTCTCAACAAATTTACGGCGGGTACTTTCGTCGTACCGCGAAAGTTTTTTTACAAGGTCCCACCACAGAAGCTGCTTTTCTTGCCGTCCTGCTGGATGCGCAGCCACGCTGATCTCCGCCAGATCCAATCGGCAAGCATCAGTCGCCGTCAGAAACATCAAAAGCATCTCTTCATGCCACAACATGCATGGCGACTCACGCAACGATGCGCCAGTCACAAAGAACAGACAGGAAAGCTCTAGTTCCTGCAGCACCGGTAGCATGTCGGTCAACGTGCTCCGCGGCCCGTCATCGCAAGTCAGCAGCACGGAACGGGATGGAAGCTGCTGCTGACCTTCGGTCCACGCTAGAAATTGCCCCGGCGTGATCACATGGTAGCGGGACTTCAACAGCTGGAGTTGGCAGCGAAGGGTATTCGTGCTCACCAGATTGCCATCGAGAACCGCATCGACCATGCGGTAGCCCGCAGGTAGAACGCCGTGGTAGGTCACGACCGTCGGTCCGACGCCATTTCTACGGCGGAGATATCCGCTTTTGGCCAACGCAGGATAGATGAAGTGCCTCAGAGCTGGACTGATCAATCTCATTGCTTCCTCACGGCTTCGTCCAGGAGACGCTCATACATATCCATCAGAGCGGGGAAATTCCTGTCCCAGTCGGCCCGCTGGCAGACGATCTGCTGGTTGCGGCGTGAAATCGCTTCCTTTTCCTCGACACTCAAATTGGCCGCTCGCAGCATCCGCTCCGCGAATCTTTCTGCGGAGCCCACGGGCGCCAGCCAGCCGTTCTGACCTTCCGTGATCCACTCGCGATTGGACAAGAGGTCAGCAGTGACCACCGGCAAGCCGGTAGCCATCGCCTCAAGCAACGAAATTGATGTGCCGTCGGATTTCGCGCAGCTGATGTAAGCGTTTGCGGCACGAAACCATCTGGGCAATTCCTCACTGGGAACCAATCCCGGTCTCAGAACAACTTCGGCCAGGTTATGAGTTTCAATGAAATTGTGGATGCGGCAAGCCTCCGACCCATGTCCCAGGAGAAGAAGCCTGAGACCTCTATTCGCCTGGTAAGCCTGATTGAAGGCTTCCAGGAGAACACCAATATCGTAGATCGATTCCCAGGAACGCGTAGAAATGAAGTAAGTCGCCTGCGGGTCTAAGACGAGCTGGTCTTGTGGAGGTTTTGGCCCCTTCGGCAAAAACCGGCCACGCTGAATGCCCCAAGGTAATTGTACGATGTGCGAATCCGGTAGAGGCGCGATACGTTTCGCCGCTAAGCGGGCGGCATCACAGTCACAGAAAAAGCCGGCGGCGCCGCCCAATGCGACTACGGTGGCCTGCTTCCATTGCTCGTTTCGATTGGCGTGTAGGAGAATGTCCGAACCCCACGACATGAGCAGCAACGGCGAAAAGCCGGACAAGGCAGCGACGTATCCGCAACTCTGCAATGGCCCGGCGTGGACGAGATCTGGACGAAGCTCCCTCAATAATTCTTGAAATTGCGGCACAAGATCCTGATAGAAACTCGGATCCGCTTCCCTCGGCGCGACAACCTTCAGTCGGACGCAGCGAACTCCGCGCGGCAGCCAATCGCCAGGCATCGAGCTTCCGGTAAAGTCGAGAAACCAAACCTCATGTCCGAAAGACGATATCTTTTCGAGAAAGCGCCGGTTGTGACCCGAGGTATTGTCTGAGAAATATAGGACCCGCACCATTCAACCCCTGGGTTCCGTGGACGCGTCTCCGGATTCCGCAAGTAGAGTCCACTTCAAGTATTCTCCCTTGGCGAAATCGCGGATCAACTGTTTTCCCACGACCTTCGGCAAATCGAAGGGCATCACGGCGTCACGAGGGGCAGGACGCAGAGGGTCCAGCATCTCCGAACACAGGATTGTCCCTGCCGCCAGGTCCGCTGCCGCGCGCAGGCAGCGGCGCTGAACCACTACCGTCTCCTGCTCGTTCGTCGCCACTATCTTAAGAGGAGACCCCAGCGCATACTCTAATTCGCGGGTCCGATCCACCATCTCCTTCCAGCTTTGTGGCGACATGGAGAACGCATGATCGGGCCCTTCCCGGCGGTTGTCGTCGGTAAAGTGTTTCTCTATCACGCGCGCTCCCAATGTCACCGCGCCCAGCACCGTAGCGTGCCCAGGGGTGTGGTCGGACAGGCCCAAAATTACGGACGGGAACATGGTTTGGAAGCTTCCGAGGACTCTCAAATGAATATGGCGGAAGTTTTCCAGGTTTGCCGTGTAGTTCGTGTTGCATTGCATCAGCACTAGTTGCGGGTTGATTTCAAGGATCGTTCCCACAGCGCGCTGCACTTCCCCGATATCTGAAGCCCCCGTCGCCAACAGCACCGGTTTCTGTTTCGCCGCCACCTTGCGCATCATCTCCGGCCAAGTGATGTCCCCGGACCCGATCTTGAACAGATCGACATATGGGTCCAGCATATCCACGGCTTCGAGATCGTAGGGAGCGGAAAAATAGTCAATGCCGCAAGCGTCACACGCCTGCTTGAGGATCGGCGTCCACTCCCAGGGCAGCGATGCTTCCTCATAGACTCTGAATATGCTCTTTTTCCACCTGGACTGGTGAGACAGCCGCCCGAGAATCTCAAAACCCTGTTCACTGACGATCTTGGGCGCGCGAAAGTTCTGGAATTTGGCTGCGTTCGCGCCGGCTTCCGCACACAGCGAGATCAGGAGCTTGGCCCGTTCCAGGTCGCCATCATGATTGGCTGAGATATCGGCGACGAAGTAGGTCGGGTGTTCCACCCCGACGAATTTCCTTCCCAATTTCAACGTCATTTAGAATTCATTCACTCCGAGGAGATAGCTCTTGAGCTGCTGCTGATACCCGCGCTCTCGCAAGGCACGGAACCGGCGCAGGCCCGATTCTACATCAGGCATCGGATGCCCGAGGGCTTCACGAATTTTTCCCGTGCTGAGCGAAAGATCTGGAGCCCGCGGAGCGCGCAGCTTCGCCTCTGCGACTCGCGTCGGTGCGACGCCGCCTGGATCCATGCCGAAAGTCGCGGCCACCCGCCGCGCAAACTCATATTTGCTGAGCCTCTCCGACCCCACGACGTGATATATCCCGTTCAAGCCATAGTCCAGCATCGTGAGCAAGACCTCCGCTAGGTCGTTCGTGAGCAGCGGCGCGAAGTACATATCGGTGAAGCCGGGCACCGTTTTGTTAGCCGCAAGCTGATGAAGAATCCACTCCGCCAGGCTTTGCTTGTTCTGGACATTCCATCCGTAGATGTTCACGCGGACGATAAGAGCCGAGGGACAATGGCGTAGCACCTCCTGTTCGCCGCGCAACTTCGACCTGGCGTAGGTGTTCAGGGGAGAAGTCTCATCCGTCTCGGTATAATTACCGCGCTTCCCGTCGAAAACAGCGTCGGTGGAGACGTAGACAAAACGCGCATCCAATTTATGAGCCGCATCCGCTAAGAAAGCGGACGCTTGGACGTTGATCTGCTCCGCTTCCAGGGTATGGTCCTCGCACCAGTCGACGTTGGTAGCCGCAGCACAGTGAATGATGTTTTGCGGCCGCAATTCAGCAACCAGTGCGCGCACGGCGTCGTGCACAGTGAGATCGACGGCAAACATCTGCGCGCCGGGAATGCGTAGAAGCTGACGATGGCTGAACCCAACAACATTCCTGCCTACTTTGAGTGCCTCGTAGACAACGCTGGCACCCAACAGTCCGCTCGCCCCGGTCACAAGCAGCATTACTTGATCCTAACCCAATAGGCAATGGGGTGTGTCGATGAATCTCGGCGAGCCAACGACACGATCTTCAGCCCTCGTGGACTGCCTTCTGCGCGATGTGCCGATTCAGTTCGACAAGGGCCGGCTCGCGATCCAGCAAGGCAAGAACATCGCGCCATGAAAAATCATCGCAGCCACCCATACGTTCGTACACCGCCCGCACGAAGCTGAGATCCTCCGGGGTGTCCACAGTCCATCGGCAGTCGCTGTGATCGGACTCTCCGGTAACTGCCAGAAGATCGAACCAGTCGGGGTTCTCATAGATGTACGCGGTCACGTGAGTTCGCTGGTATGGCTTTCGCGCTTCACGCCAGGTTCGCGCGAGCGCATCCCGTGTCATGACCTCCGTATCCAGGCCGCGCGGATAGGTACGTTGCAGCGTGTTGCTTGCATAGTCAGATTGCCGCTCCAAGAAGGCGCGGATGACCTTGTCGGAAATCTCAGGGTCAATGAGCGGGCAGTCAGAAGTAACGCGGACAACTGCGTCCGCGCCCGTAGCCTCGGCGGTGCGATAGTAGCGGTCAAGAACGTCCTCTTCAGAGCCGCGAAAGTACACCACACCCAGCCGATTACATTCATGAACAATGGCATCGTCTTTGGGGGAGTCAGTGGTGGCAATCACCACTTGCTGAATGAGAGAGGCGCGGCGCAGCCGTCGAACCCCGCGGGCCAGTACTGTTTGCCCACCCAAATCCATCAGCACTTTGCCCGGCAGGCGCGTGCTGCCCATCCGGGCCTGGACGATCGCGACTATCCTGGGACTTGATCTTGTCGTTGTCGTCATCTCTCAATAAAGCGGCCTAGACCTCTCCTACTCTGCGGAGGAGGAACATGGTGTCCACGTTTTCACTGTCAAGGTAGCGCAGGTGCTGCTCTTGAACCAATCCCAAGTGTTTGAACTTCTCTAGATATATCCTGGCATAGTCCATCTTCCACAACAATCCTTCGTGCCCCCGGTAGTGGACCTCGGTCGGCCATGGCGAGTAATACTCAATTTCCCAAAATATAGGTACCCGCACAACGGACGATTTCGGCCATAGCGGCAGGGAGATCCTCCCTGGATATGTGGATCAGCACTCTGGAAGTGGAAACCAGGTCGAACGACCCGTCGTTGCAAGGAATGTCAAATACGGAGCCCTGCATCAGATTCATGTTCTTGGTACGTGCCTTTGCTAAGTCTAGGGCATAGCCCTGGGGCTCAATGCCAGACAGGTTCGAATAACCCATTTGCTGAAGTAAGAGCAACTGATTCCCGATATTGCAGCCCACCTCAAGTATGCGAGCATCGTTCGGCACACCCGCCAGGAACGCGTGGTTGAGTTGCTTTCTGCTGATCCCAAAGTCCTCGCGGTAAAGAGCATCATGCTCTTCCGGAGTAAGCAGATTGCGATCGGTATATTCCTGACCGAAAGCGCCTTTCCACTCTTTCATTTGAGAAGTTTCTTTTTGGGTCGTCCTCATAGCCTCTCCTTGATAGTAGCGTCCGCTTACTGGTTCTTAGGCACGCGGCTGTTGCCCGCACTAGCGGAGCAAGCTCGTCGACCGTCGGAGAATTGACGCGCTTCGCAAGCTGACTATTTGCCGGCACGACTTTCGTCCTCGACAGCGCGCTCCCGGAGTTGCCTCCCTAAGAACAACTGCCCAAGGCGTTCTTTGGAGACAGGCTGCCACCAGTCGGACGCGCGTTCGACCGGGACAGGCTCGCGTTCGATGATTTGCGGAATTTGGCGAATCTGCTCCGGCGATTCCAGGATCCGCCCCGCGCCGAACCGGCCAAACTGATCAATGTAGCCGTAAGGCCAGAATTCCAGCCATTGACACAGGAAACAGGGAATCCCCAGCAAGGCGCACTCCATCGTAACCGAAGAAAGAACTGTTATCCCGAACCATGCGCCCAGAAGGATATCGTGCGTGATACGGCCGCTCACCACTTCGGTCACTCGGCGCTGGCCGGGGGTGAGAATCCGCGCTAGGAGACGTTCGCGATCCTTCCGGATCTCAAAAGGGTGAAGCTTCAACACCAGGCGGCGGCCAGTTTCGACCGCCAGATCCGCTAATGAAGGCAACACGTCCCGGTAGAATTCTTCGCACCTGCCTGAAGAGACTTCGTAGTACTCGGAAAGGAAGAGGATGTACTTCCTCTCCCTTGTCGCCTTGTTCTTGGCCGGACTGCGACTGGATGTTGTCTGCGCCGGCGCGCCGATCTCAACGGCTGAGGCCGGCAAGCCGCAAACGCGAACTAGGTAGTCCTGCTCCATCCGGCCCTTTGCCAAAATCACGTCAGCATGGTTCTTCTTAATGACATAACGGCCGTCGAACGCACCGTGGTGGCAGGAAAGTGACGGAAGCCCGCGCATTTTCGCCAGCAGCAAGGGTATGTTGGTGTACGGATTGCTGTCATCCCCGCACAGGACCGCCCGCACCGGCTCGCGGTCGAGAACCTCGCGCCATGCATCTCGGATACCTAAGCCGGTCCTAAAAAGCCGCGAGAAAGACTCCAGAAAGCCCAGCCGTCCCAGCATCGCGATCTCCGGCACGGAATCGAGGTCATGGCGGAGGCTCCGCCAATCCTGATCGAGCTTCGTGTTCTCGTCCGAATTCTGCGTATTCCCCGGAGCATAAGAGGCGAGACGTTTCAGCGTAACATTGGGTGGCGGGGAAACCACCCAACCGCTCTGCCGCGTGGCGACCATGAGAAACTTACTCTCCGGCAGAGTATCTGCGTACGCGATTCCCGTGGATGAAACATTTCCGTAAGCCGTGGGGAGCAACACGACGGGTTCGAGACATGGTCGCTGGCGCGCCGCAAACCGTCTTCGAACTTCGTACGCAGTATCGAACTTGTCCCAAAAGATCTGCGAGATCTGGGACGGCTTGAAGCGAAAAGCAATCCGCAAATAGTGCGAGAGGCCGCGATTTCTGGACGAAAAATGCGCTGGGAAGCAATGTAAACGATCGCCCAGAAACAGGCGCAGCCCGTCGGCATGAATGCCGGGTCGGGTCACGAAAACCTGATGGCCGGCACCCAGGCCAAACGCAAACCGTTGCAGTGCCATCAGAGTTTCCAGCCTTTGGTGAAACAAGATGGCGGTTAGTTCCCACCAGTCCAAACCCTCGCGGTCTATCACCCGACCCAGGCCCGAAGCTATCGCCGACTTGACAGCAGGAAAATCCTCCAGCTTCAAGGTTCGCAGCGGTTCGGCGGGACAGCGCAGAAATTCGCGCCAGCGCTTATAGGTGCCAGCGCCCCCTCTACCCAAGTCGACGGCCCGGTCCCAGGTTTCGTCAGCCCAAGGGCCGTGCTCGGGGGAATCTTCGGGATGAAGAAGCAGGATTCTCACGTCGTTGCAACGCGTTACTAGACGATGAAACTGCCGTCCCAGAATCCAAGCGTTGGCCGGTGCGCAAGAGGCTTAGTCCGTGATGGCTATTTAGCAAAGCCGGTGACAGTCTTCTCAACTGCGTCAATCTGATTGGCGGGAATCGTGGTCATCTAATTTCCTCTGCACCGAAACCGGCCGTGGGTGTCACTTGAGGAGACTTCGCCGCTACGGCGGGAATCACTAATGCCTGCAGCTCCTGGTTCGTGAGCCAGCTTGAGTTGGAATCGCTGGTGTAGCGGAATCCGTCGGCGAGAGCACGCGCCCCGCTCCAGTTGTCCTTGCACCACCAGGGGTGCGCTGGCTGGATCACGTACATGTCCTCCAGTTCCACCGTATTCCGCGCTTCGTCTTCCGAAACCAGCACCTCGTGCACCTTCTCTCCAGGGCGGATGCCGATGTATTCCACGGTGCAGCCTGGAGCAATTGTCTCGGCTAGTTCCGTCAGTTTCATGCTCGGGATTTTAGGCACGAAAATCTCGCCGCCGTGCATCTCCTCGAGACAGCGCACCACGAAACGCACGCCTTGCTCCAAGGTGATCCAGAAGCGAGTCATGCGCGGATCGGTTAGG
>Ga0182018_10000459_pt1 | contig 53516 bp, 42 predicted proteins | sample 812P2MmetaG_FD_120490 | JGI IMG/M metagenome (GOLD analysis project Ga0182018, IMG submission 120490) | Permafrost microbial communities from Stordalen Mire, Sweden - 812P2M metaG | ecosystem: Environmental > Terrestrial > Soil > Wetlands > Permafrost | place: Sweden: Stordalen | collected... | reverse complement strand
TGGACTCCACCTTCTACCGCACTCCCGCCGCCTCCACCGTCTCCGGCTGGGCGCGCAAGACGCCGGACCACTTCATCTTCGCCGTGAAAGTCCCGCAGCTGATCACCCACGAAAAAATCCTCGCGGATTGCGACGCCGACTTCAAGCACTTCGTGGACACCATGGACCTCCTCGGCGACAAACTCGGCCCCATGCTGCTTCAGTTTCCCTATTTCAATCGCAGCGTCTTCACCAGCGGAGCGCAATTCCTCGCCCGCCTGAAGCCGTTCCTGAAATCGCTCCCGAAAGATCACAAATTCGCCGTCGAGATCCGCAACAAGAACTGGCTCGACGCCACTCTCTCCGATCTCCTCCGCGACCACGGCGTCGTCCTCGCGCTCCAGGACCAGAGCTGGATGCCCCTCCCCGCCGACTACAAATTCGACCCCATCACTTCCGACTGGACCTACGTCCGCTGGCTCGGCGACCGCAAAGGCATCGAGAAAGTCACCAAGACCTGGGACAAGACGGTTGTTGACCGCTCAGCCCAGCTGAAGTCCTGGGTGGACTATCTCCAACCCATCACCCGCCGCGGCGTCACCATCTTCGCCTACGCCAATAATCACTACGCAGGATTCTCGCCAGACACCGTAAAGCTGTTCCGCGAATACTGGGAAAAAAAGAAGTAGCGGGGCCGTTGCCTTCGTAGCGCCGCTCTTCAGAGCGGCATCTTCGTTTGTGCCGCGTGCCCCATCCTTTGTCCGCCGCGGCGGACGAAGGGTGGGGTTGTTGACGTTTCTCCGCCGTCGTACCGCTCGCCGTTTTCGGAAAAGCGCCAGCGGCGCGACAGACGTTAGCCCAGCCCGGAAGGGCGGGGCAACCTGGGACAAGAAAGCATGACTTCGTAGCGCGCATTTTGCGTCCCGGACGGTTTAGCGGGACGGCTGCCTCAATTACGGCCTCGCAAGCTTCGCGTATTCCGCCATCACAGTTCCGTCCGCATCTGACACATGGAAGACAATCCAGTATCCCTTCTTGGCCATTGATCTCTCCCGTGGCTTGGAATTTCTATCTCGATTTTACGGTGGACCAACAATCTACGCGCGGCCATCAATGCGCGCGCGATTCGCCTCCAGCGAAGTCTTGATGATAAGATTCACTTACTTTACCAATGAGCATACGAACGCTCCATTTCTCCTGCAATGTGCGCCCGGTCCGGCTAGCGTTCCTTGTAGATAAGCCAGACCCAACAATTCTGGAGGAAGTGTTTCGACAAAACACCCTTCTCTGGGGCGGATGCCTCAACCCAGTGGTTATCCTCAATGGCAGCACGCGAAAGGTAGTCGGGCGCCATTACCAATTTCACGACACGCCATATGAAGAGGAAGCGTTCCTAACGCTAAAAGAGTTCGACCCAGATGTTCTGATTAACTTCAACAACGCGACGCTGCCCGCGTTCTTGGACGTCTTTAGGAGGCGGATTTTCTCGAGGGACGCACTAAGATGGAATCCGTGGGGAAGGCAAGAGGTCCCTTTCTTCCTCCAAGTGTTCCCCTTTCTCAGACAATATTGGCGCGAAGAGGTTCGACCCACGAACGCGCCACCGCACAAGTTTTGCTATCTTGACCTCGACTCAGGCAACCCACTAACGCCCTTCCTCGTGGCGCGGTTTGGTGCTTACCCGTCGGAGGCTCAAGGTAACGAGCTGCTCGCGGATCGCTTTAGCGGGATGGGTATCAAATACGATGAATCGTTTCGCAAAACGCCGGACCTCTCGCAATGGATCTTCCCGACTCGGATCACGCTATTCGGCCTAAACGTTCCCTCGCCAAAGCCGTACCATTCCCGTATTTTCTTTTTGTTGGACCCCGCAGACATGTTCGACGTCGCGGATTACTGGAATCTGAGGGCGGCCGGCTTCCTCGTATTTCCTCTTCCGATCAATGATTATCCTGATTCCGCCGACAGAGCCCGAGCATTTGCTGAGGAATCTGCATACGCTATCAACACCAGTGTAATGGCGGGCCCAACAATTGTTAAGAGTCGGAGCCTGCAGGACGACCAACTCGATGAGGCCGGAAAATGGCTCATCGGCTTAAGATTGAAGAACTCTATTCCGTCCTTGATGGGATGGGTTCCCCGCTACGGCATGAGGCACGAGCGGGCGGAGCCTGATGTTCACGTGCGTCCTGCAAGCGCGAAGGAGGCCAGCGAGATCGTAATCTCCAACGAAGGATTGGGCACGTTCCAAGGTGCCGCACCGGACTGCGCGCTTCTAGATAACGAGGACTCGCAACATTGGGCGCTCGACCTAAGAGTCTACGGAGGCGGCGACGATTCTACGTTCAGATTTCCTTGGCTGCACCCAAGCTGCGACGAGGTGGCTAGCTATCGGTTTGGGCATGAACACGGACCTGCGGCCTCCCGCGTCAGCAAGCAAGGAATTGTGGTCATGCCAAACGGGGGCGGACAGAGCGCGTTGGTCCACGAACCAAAGGTTGTGGAAGTCTTTAGAGCATATTTGAAGGACGCGCGCCTCACGTACCTGAAAACGAGCTCGGCGGGTCTGGCCTTGGACCGAATCATCGAACAAATGGGCGATCTTTACAGGTGCCAACTTTTTCAGAATTCTGGAGTGCGAGCGCTGGTCGCTGCTCTCGCCGATGGTTCACCAAGGGCGGGTCAGCTCATTCGCCAAACTATTTATAGCGCTATCCCATCGGACCGCGGCGATCGGCAAAAGCAAGGACACGATATTCTCGACAACTTGCTTTCTCATCAGTTACTTCGGCAGGGCTTTGAACTTCAGTGTGACAAATGTCAACGGTGTGACTGGTACCACCTCGGCGAATTGGCCGAACAGTTCAAGTGCAAGAAATGTTTTCACGTCCAACTTGTTCCGCTACTCGACCGGAAATCCTGGTCATATGTCTCAAACGGTATCCTGAGGCTGGAAGGGAAAATGGCCGGATGCATGACGACCATTCTTGCGTTAATTTTCCTCCAGTTCTTTTCAGATCTTGGAATGAAGATTGTTTCTTCATTCGACTACACCGACGACACAAACTCTGCGGAACGCGATTTCGCGGTCCTTTCCGCAGGATCATTTGACGAGGACGTCGACGTGATAATCGGGGAGTGTAAGACTTCGTACGACCTAAAGGAGAAAGAGAAGCAAGACATCAGACGGCTTGGGCAGCACACGAAGGCCTACGTAGCTTTTGCGACAGACTCTGATCAATTCTCGGAAGATGACAAGCTGTTCTTCACGGAATTAGTCGAACTGGGACTCAAGCCGATCCTTCTTACGCGTCGCCATCTCGAAATGTCTCACTTGAATGTCGGCGAATACCGTCACCAGGGCACAGGACTAGGGCGCAGCGCCGAATTGCTTTCGCGTCTAACCATCATCGATACCCTCGGCAAGTCATTCGCCAATGCTCACCGTTTGTGGATATAAGGGCGGCCTAGGCTCTAGCGTGTGATTTTTCGGACGCCCCATCCTTCGTGAAACCAGGGGTGGGGATTTTTCCCCGCCACTCAACCGTCGCCCCTCATCAAAAAGTCCACAGGCGCACATCCACCATCCCCCTTGACATCCTGCTAGCTTCCAACCAGGGCCCGCACCAGCTCTCGCGGCCCCAAAGGAGCCACGCATCATGATCAGACAGGACAGGGCTCCCAGTGTCCACGGCAAGTGGAGCCTGGGAGATCGAGCGCACCGACCCTACAGGCCGCCGCAACTACTCACCGGCCACGTTGACGATTTTCCGCTCATCCCCGTAACACCCGTAGACATCGCCCCGCGCCCGATTCTGCCACCGCCGTCGCGATCCGATGGCAGGGCTCCCGAGGCCACGGTCAGTGGCGCTCGGGAGATCAATCGCGATCCCGAGAGACCATCGGGAACCGAGGGACCAAGCTTGCCCGCCCCGAGCGCTGAAGAGCCAGCCGCTGCCGGCCCAGCTCAGCCTTCCCGGCCTCCGCAATTACCCAAGCCAGTCCAACAGACGACTGATATCGTCGTCCAGCCGGACCCGCCCAGGAAGCGCGCTCGAATCGAACCAGAACCGGCAGTGGACTACAGCGAAATGGGGGTGGAAAAGCTTCGCAAGGTTTACGATTGGATTGGCCGCGTTCTCAGTAACAGGGGCGTGCCTCCGCCCGAGCCTCAATTCCCAAGCACGTCGCGGCATCGCACGAACTTGTCCGGACGAAAGTCCGCCCAGCGCACCGGCCGTGCAGCTCGCTCCGGCGCGACGAAATCCAAAACACATCCTGCCTCGACGCGTGACCGCCATTCCCGCCACTGCACCATCTGCCATCACCCCGAGCGCGCCGCCATCGAGCAGGAGTTCGTTCACTGGCACGACCCGAGCGAAATTGGGCTGGATTACGAGGTCGGCCGCCGCGCCGTCTATCGCCACGCCCACGCCGCCGGGCTTTTCGCTCGCCGCGAGCGCAACATGCGCTTCGCCCTTGGGCACATGGTCTCGCAGGCCATGAATATTACGCCCACTTCGGATTCGATACTCCGCGCCATTCGTGCTTATAGCTGCCTGAATCGTCGCGGCCAGTGGACCGAGCCGGCCGCCCACGTCGTCGTTTCCTCCGGCAGCGCCGCACGAACACGGCTCCCAGTGTCCACGCAGGACAGGGCTCCCGAGGCCACGCGAACACGGCTCCCGGTGTCCACGCAGGACAGGGCTCCCGAGGCCACGCGAACAGGGCTCCCGGCGTCCACGGCTAGTGGAGCCCGGGAGATCGAACGCGCTCGGGAGATCAAGCGAGCCCGGGAGATCAAGCGAGCCCGGGAGATCAAGCGCGCACTGAACCCGGCCCTCGCCGCGGCGTCCGGTGTTTCCTCCGCCGGGGCCGCCGCCGCCCCGCCGATCGCTGGCGGGTCGCCCCGAAAATCCAAGTCTACCCGTCACTGCGTGCCGAGTAGAAAGCGACGCAAATGATTGAAAACACACGACTGCGACCATTGCTACCCGTCACTGGAACGGGGGTGCTCCGAAGCTTGAGATTTGTGTCCGGCCCGGGAAATCGCGGAAGAATCGCGCGGCGCATCTTTACCTTTCGCGCCGCTTCAACTGCTTGTCCCAAGCGCAGCCGAAGGGCGCCGGCTCAACTGCCTGTGCCTTGTAGGGTGGGGTTTCAACCCCGCCGAAAACGACGCGGTCGCGTCGTTACCTTTCGCGCCGTTTCACCCGCGCGAGCTTTCGGTTGCACGAGTCACGAATCACGTATCCGCCGCGCTAAAAACCGCGGCGCTACATCCAAACCTTGTGGCGTTGCGCGCGTTGGCGCTGACGCGTACATTATTCGTCCGCGGGAAAATCCAGATCGAATTTCGCGGAATGGGAGAGAGTGATGGCCAAAAAGGGATATTGGATTGTTTGCTACCAATCGGTTTCTGATGAGTCGGTGCTGCCGAACTATGCCAAGGCCGCAAAGCCGGCGATCGAAGCGGCTGGAGGGCGTGCTCTGGTCGCGGGCAAGCCTGCGAAGGCACATGAGGCGGGAAAGCCGGACCAGAGGACTGTCGTGATCGAGTTCGAGAGCGTGGAGAAAGCGATTGCCACGTATGAGAGCGATGGTTACAAGGCAGCGTTGAAGGTGCTCGGCAACGCGGCGACGCGGGATTTCCGCATCGTGGAAGGAGTGTAGGGACGGCGCGATGTTTGCGCGAGCACATGTGCATAATGGGACAGCGTGTGCGCGGATTCGGGGACATCATCCGCACATGCGCAAGAGAACGGACAAAAGGCCCGCGAACAAAACAGTCCTCGCCAGCGTCAAGAGGGAGATGGCGGCGCCGCGCATGGCGATGTCCGCCCGCGATCAGGTTGCAGTTCTCGCCGCGGCGAATAAATCACACCGAAAACGCCGACTGCGAGCTGTTGCTGCCGACTAATCGTCTGCGACAAAGCGCCCTGCGCGTGATAGCCTGCACCTGCTTGCAGCAAGACGACCGGTACCGCGTGCCAAAGCCGTGTGCCGGAGCCAGCTGGCAAGGCTAGTGACGCAAACCGGAAACCTGCGCGGAATACCAACACCGCGCAGACGAGAACCAACATGCCTACCGAGGACTGGATTAGGGCGCTCGAGGACGGCAGATTGGTGAAATTCACCAACCAGGATCTGCCGGGCGGCGGCTCATTCATTACCGCGCAAATCGAAAAGCACGAAGTCGTGTATTCGATCATGCTCGACAAAGTGAAAAACCCGCTGAGCCGTCAAGAGGTCGAAGGCCGCTTCAAGGCTGAACTCTCGAAGAAGTAATACCGGGCCAGGGTACTCGCAGGCGAAGAAAAATTCCCCGCGCGCCGCGGAATCACATCGCAACGAGCCGGAACAGAGGCTGAATCGTCAGTTTTTCTTGGTTCCCTGCCCGCCCGCAAACATGGCGGATTGCTGGAGCGCCTCCTGGGACTTCTGAAAGGCCTTGGCCGCGTGTTCCATCGCTTGTCTGGCGTGCTCGTGTCCGGTCTGATGATCTTCCTTGCCGTGATGCATCGCGGCCACGCGATGAGCGTGCGCGGCAAGCTCGTGAAACTCAGCAGCTCTCTGATGCGAATCATTTGCCATGAAATCCTCCGAAGTGCACACACAACGGTAGCTCTTTGTGGGGCGCATGTCCACGCCGGGCAAAAGTGCCACCCTCGCGGGGAGCGCAGAGAAAAACGCGGAGCACCGAAAGAACAAACGCATGAGCGTTAGCCGGAGATGAAATGCATGGCAACATCACGCCAAGCATCTGCGCCGGGGACGAACACGAACGGCAACGATGCGGGTGCGCTTGACCTGCATTGCGCGCGCGGATATGCTGAGCCGACTTCGGGGGAATGCGTGATGAAATTTAGGCCTCTAGCGATTTGCTTGGCGGGGATTGTGCTGGCGCTAGGTGCGAGCGCGCCCGCGCGGGCGCACCACTCGTTCGGCGTCGAGTACGACGCGAACAAACCCATCTCGCTGACCGGCACGATCACGAGCATCGAGTGGACCAATCCGCACTGCTTCATCTATATCGACGTGAAGGATAAAGACGGCAAGGTCACGAATTGGAAGATGGAAGGCTTTCCACCGAGCGTGCTTTACAGATCCGGATGGCGGCGCGACGTGACCGTGAAAGTCGGCGACGAGATCACGATGACGGGATGGCAGTCGCGCGTCGGCGGACCCTGGGGACATTCGCGGGAAGTGACGCTGAAGGATGGGCGCAAATTTTATTTTGGTCCGCCTCCGGGCACGGGTGACGGCGGCAATGCGCCGGGCGCGAATCCAACGCCGTCGGGACAGACGCCGCCCGATGCACCGCCCGCGCCGCCTGCGCCAAGAAACTGAGTCCCGAGCATCACGGGCTTAAGCCCAAGGTTTGTTGCAACGCTTACGTCGCGGCTGAAGCCGCGACCCACAAAGCGCTCGGAAGCGAGAACGATGCAAATTGGAAAACTGACTAATGGAATCGTGATTGCGGGTCTTGCAACGTTTCTGGCGGCGCTGCTGCTTTTCGCTACCGCGGCGGCGGCGCAAGCGACAGGCGCGGCCGCGGCGCAACAGAAAGGCGATGACGCGAGCGCGAAGATTCCGCGCACGGCCGATGGCAAGCCGGACATGACGGGAGTGTGGCAGGGCGGCAGCAACCGCATTGGAACTTGGGAAGAGGCGAATGTGGACGGAGGATTTGTCCCGGGCAACGTGCCGATGACGCCGTTTGCAATCAAGGACAAGCAGCCGCCGCCTCCCTACCAGGACTGGGCGCAGAAAAAGGTGGACGAATCGTACGCACGGCGCGGCGTGGACGAGCCGATGGTGCGCTGCCTGCCGCCAGGAGTTCCGCGAACAACGCTGATGGGATTGTTTCCGATGCAGATCGTGCAGACGCCGAAAATGGTGGTGATGCTTTTCGAGGTGTTCCACGAATTCCGGCTGATCCCGATTGACGCGAAGCATCCGGACGACCTCGATCCCAGTTACATGGGCGATTCCGTCGGACACTGGGAGGGCGATACGCTGGTCGTGGACGTTACCGGATTCAACGACAAGACGTGGCTCTCGGGCGTGGGAACGATTCACAGCGAGAAGCTGCACGTGGTGGAGAAATTCACGCGCGTGGACATGAATACGATCCTCTACGAGGACACCGTCGAGGACCCCGTGGTGTTCACCGGGCCGTGGACGCGCCACGGCACGATCATGCTGCGTCCCGGAACGCGGCTGCAGGAATATGAATGCGTCGAAAACAACGACGACCTGCTGCGATACAACGAAATGCTGAAGGATGAATCGGTGTTTCGCCGGAAACAGTAATTCCCCGCACCCCCTCGGCCTCGCGCCGACGTGACTTGTGCTTTTGGGCAAACTCCATTTTACTTTTCCAGGTGAATAGGACGACTATGTTTGAGGTGGACTTTCCGGTGCGACTCCGGCATCCGGCAAGGCCTCGTGTTTGCGGCCGGCGAATGCCCCAGCCTGGCGCTGCTTCAAACCGTCGCACCATACTGCGGATTCGCGGGAGGCACCGTGCTACAAACTGATACGCGCGCGGACAGGCTGGCGAGCTCAATGATCGAGGCATGGAAACAGTGGGAAGGCCAGGTGGCGGACGGAAAGTTCCATCTGCGCCAATACATGGGCGGGACCGAGCGCGGCCCGGTGTTCTTCACCGAATACGGCGAGCAGAAGGCCGCGATCAAGCTGATTCCCGCGAACCCACAGAATGCCGATTCACAACTGGCGCGCTGGGCTCTGGCCGCTAATCTGACGCATCCGCACTTGCTGCGCATGTTTCAGACGGGGCGGTGCCAGGTGGGCGGCGGGCGGATGGTCTATGCGGTGACGGAATGCGCGGACGAGGACCTCTCGCAAATTATTCCGCAGCGGGCGCTCTCGCCTGCCGAAACGCGAGAGATGCTGCGGCCCGTGCTCGAGGCGCTCGCTTATCTCCACGGCAAAGGTTTGGTTCACGGGCACGTAAAGCCGGCAAACATCCTGGCAGTCGGCGAGGAATTGAAGATTTCAAGCGACGGGATTAGCGCGGCGCGCGAGACGCGCGGTGAGCGCAGCAAGCCGAGCGTGTACGACGCGCCCGAGGTCGGAACGCGAGGGGGCTCTGCGGCGGGAGATGTTTGGTCGCTGGGCGTGACGCTCGTCGAGGTCCTGACGCAGCAACTGCCGACATGGGGATGGAAGGGACAAGAGGAACCTGACCTGCCGAGAGCGATTCCGGCGCCGTTCGGCGACATCGTGCGGCAATGTCTGCGATTAGACCCACAGCGGCGATGCACGCTGGCGGAGATTGGAGCGCGGCTCGATCCGGACGCGCCCGCGCTGGGGAAGGAAACGCGTGTCGTTGAACCGCGAATGGTTGCGCAGTCGGTCGTGCATGCGCCCAAGGCGGCAGAGATCACGAAGCCTCCGATACAGGCAAAACCAGCGGCTGCGTCCGAGGAGACGAGCGGAGCGCCGAGGCGAGGCTTCACAATTCCCGCTATCGCGATCGGAGTGGTAGCGGTGGTGGCGCTATTTGCGGCTTCGAAGTTCTTCCACAGCGGCCCAAAGAGTTTGCCGGAACCGGCGGCGTCCGCAGTAGAGCAGCCGAAGACGCAGCCGCAATCAAAACCGGCCGAACCGAAGAAACCGGTCGAGAAACTTGCGGCGAAACGATCAGATGCGAGCGCTGCGGCGCCTCCCGCTGCCGCGGCTACCGCGGCTGTCCGACCGAAACCGGCGGCGACGAGCGCTACGGGCGAATTCGTGCGAGGCACCGTGTTGCATCAGGTGCTGCCGGCCGCGCCGCAAAGCGCGCTGAATACAATTCGGGGCGCGGTGAGAGTCGGCGTACGCGTGCAGGTGGATGCATCGGGAAAAGTGGTGGGAGCGGATTTGGATTCGGCTGGGCCGAGCAAGTATTTTGCTAATCTGGCGATGAAAGCGGCGCGAGATTGGGCATTTGCGCCCGCGAAAGTTGGTGGCCAGAATGCGTCGAGCGAATGGATTCTGCGATTTGAATTTGCGCAGGATGGAACAACGGTCACGCCGGTGCCGGCTGCGCGGTAAACGTGAACGACGGCTGGCGCGTGCGCTGAAAACACCCGCCGAATGGGCGCCTCAGAGCCAAGAAACCTCGCAAGAACCCCACCCTTCGCTCCGCGAAGGATGGGGCACCCAACCCACTCGAAGGATGATGAAGGCAGGTGGGCACGCAGCGCCAAGCATCTGCGCCGGGCGCATCATGCTGCGCCCCTACGCAACCATCGCCCCTTGGTCGGGGAGCCTCTGGACTGACGGGATGATGGTTCGCGGCGCCCAGTGACTTATTTTTTGGGAGTGAGGCGCAGGATGTTTCCGGCGTCGGTTATTACGTAGACCGAGCCGTCGGGGCCTTGCTGCACGCCGCGAATGCGCTGGGCCAGATCAACGAGCAAATGTTCCTCGGCGACTACGCGATTGCCGTCCAGAACGAGACGCACCAGAAACTTTCCATATAGCGCGCCGATGAACAGATTTCCCTTCCATTCCGGGAACATGTCGCCGGTATAGAACATCATTCCGCAGGGCCCTATGTCCGGATACCAAAAATAGATGGGCTGCTCCGTTCCTTCCTTGACGTGGGCGCCCGTGCCGACCAAGTCGCCCGAGTACTGCCGGCCATAGGAAACGTTGGGCCAGCCGTAATCTTTCCCCGCGCGAATAATATTGATCTCATCGCCGCCGAGCGGGCCGTGCTCGTCCATCCAGAGCTCGCCGGTGGCGGGATTGATCGCGGCGCCTTCGGGATCGCGATGACCGTAGGAGAAAGTTTCGGGCAGGACGGTGGCCTGACCGAGAAATGGATTGTCCTTGGGGATCGAGCCATCGGGATTGATGCGAGCGACGCGGCCGGTAAAATTGCGAAGAATGTCAGGGTCGGTGACTTCGTGGGTGGTCGAATCCATTTTCGAATCGTAGAAACGGAAACGGTCCGCGCCGGTGACGTAGAGCGTGCCATCGGGCGCGAAAACAATGCGACGGTCCCCGCCGTCAAGAAGAACTTGCACGTTTTCGAGACTCTTCTCGTCGTCACTGAGACGCGCGCGGGCGACGCGCTCGGTACCGATTGACTTGGTGCGGCGCTCGGCGAGCGGCAAATCCGTTTCTTTGGCGTAGAAAAACGCGTTGGGCCAGACGGCGGGATCTTCGCCGGGCGGCGGCGCGAAATAGCTGAAATAAATCAGGCGATTCTGCGCGAAGTGCGGATCGAGGACGACGTCGTGCAGACTCTGCGCGGCGACGACTTTGACGCCGGGCACTCCAGCGAGGGGAGCGGAATAGACGCCATCCATCGTGGCGATGCGCATGGCGCCATTGCGCTCCGTGATGAGCATTTTGCCGTCGAGCAGGAAAGCCATGGCCCACGGGCTGCTGAGGCGTCCCACAACCGTGTCAACCGTGAATGGTGGAGAGGCTTTCTGCGGCGCCGGGGCGTTTGTCTGGCCAGGGAATGCCGGCTTCGGCGCGGGGAAATCAGTCGCCTTCGGCGGCGCTTGCGCGCGAACGGACGAGGCAATCGCAATCGTCGAAACCATTACGGCCATCGCAAACGACAACTTCCTCATGAATCCTCCCTGGATGGAGCGCAGGCAGGTTACCCGGAGAACGAAGATTAGGCAACCGCGCGGCGCGCGTCCGCGGAACTAACGGGAATTTGACATCACGTCGGGCGATACGACATCCTGTGCCTCATGAATCTACAACTGGCTGACAAACTCGCACTTGTTTCCGGCTCCAGCAAAGGCATCGGTCTGGCCATCGCCACCGGGCTCGCACGCGAAGGCGCGAAGGTCATCATCAACGGCCGATCCGCAAAATCGGTTGACGAAGCGCTCGCCAAGATTCGCCAAACCGTCCCGGACGCGAAACTTGAAAGCTTTGCCGGCGATCTTGCGGATGCCGCGGTCGTGGGCAAATTGGTGGAGCGGTTTCCGGCGGTGGACATCCTCGTCAACAACCTCGGCATTTTCGAACCGAAATCGTTCGAAGAGATTCCGGATTCCGACTGGCAACGATTTTTTGACGTGAACGTCTTGAGCGGCGTTCGACTGAGCCGAGCGTACCTGGGAGGCATGAAACGCAAAAACTGGGGGCGCATCGTCTTCATCAGCAGCGAAAGCGGAATTCAAATTCCGGCTGAGATGATCCATTACGGGATGACCAAGACCGCGCAATTGGCGGTTTCACGCGGACTTGCCGAGACCTGCGCGGGTACCGGCGTCACGGTGAATTCGGTGTTACCCGGCCCCACGCGTTCGGACGGCGTGGATGACTTCGTCAAACAGATAAGCGGCGGCAAACCATTTGCCGAGTTCGAGAAGGAATTTTTCGTCAGCGTGCGGCCGAGTTCCCTGCTGAAGCGATTCGCCACCGCCGAAGAAGTGGCGAATCTGGTCGTTTATGTATGCAGCCCGCTGTCGGCGGCCACCAACGGAACCACCTTGCGCGTGGACGGAGGCACGGTGCGTTCTTGTTTTTGAAGAACGCGTCCGGACGCCTACGAAACTCGCGCTGGAGTTCGACGGACGGACTGTTTCACGCGAATTGCGGCGCCCAGGCAGGCTGCCGGCACGGTCAGGATCATGCCGGCGATCCAAAACCACAAAGGCGCTTGATGAGGAAGTTCGATCATGGCGTAGACGGTGAGCGCAACCTCGATCGCGCCCATGATCGCTGCGTGCGACATCCGGGAGCGGCGGGCGATCCAGGCGGTGACGTAACCGCCGGCTGCCACGGATAGCATCGTGTACGCCATCATGAACAGCCTTTCGGGCAAGGTGTGACTCAGCGGGGCGCCGCTTTGCAGCGCGTCAGGGAATATCCTCAACGTGAGGGGGCTGGCCACGGCTTCGATCGCAAACGAAACGATTGTGAGTACGACGATGCCCGCGAGCACGGCCAGCACGCTCCGAATCATGATCAGGCCCCTTGGTGAAAGTCCGACTCCGGCTGAAAACCGCGCAACAATCCCCTAGCCCGCAGCGCCGGTGCTGTCGGCAGCGCGCTCGATTTCGGCATTGATCTCGCCGCCGATCAGGAACGCGAGGCCGGTGACATACAGCCAAACCAACAGAATCATAACAGCGCCAAGGGACCCGTACGTGGTGCTGTAGGTGTTGAAAAAATGCAGGTAGACGCGCAGGCCCACGGAAGACGCCAGCCACAGCAGCATACCGAATAGCGAACCGGGGGTGATCCAGTGCAAGCGATGCTGCTCGAGATTCGGTCCGCAATAATAGACGAGCGAAAACGAGAGCATGACGAATAGCGCGGCGGCGGGCCAGCGGAAGCCCTTCCAGGCGACTACGAGGAATGCACTCCAGGAGGATTCGGCCGCCAGCCAGTCCACGAGATAACTGCCCACGAATACGATGAACAATGCCGACAGAAGCAGAACGGCGATGGCCAACGTCATACCCAGCGCAGTGACGCGCACCCTGAACCAGGAACGCGCTTCACGCACCCGGTACACGGCGTTGAGAGTCGAGATCATCGAGCTCATACCGCCGGAGGCGAACCAGAGCCCGGCGACGATCGTGAAGGTGAGCTTTCCTCCGCCGCTGCGTGACGCAAGCTCGTCCATGACCCGATTGAAGAGCTCAGCCGCCGCCGGCGGAAGAAGGTCCGCGAAATTCGACAGCAGGGTGGTCAGAAATTGAGAGCCGCGGGATGCAAACAGGCCGAACAGCGCCAGCATGAAAACCATCAAGGGAAAGAGCGCGAGAACGAAATCGAAAGCGAGCCCGGATGCGCGGGCGAAAAGATCATCGTCCGCGATGGCACTGAGAACCTTGTAAACCAGGCGAAGCGGGGTGAGGCCACCGAGTTTCCAGAGTGATTCGAGATGCTGGCGCGGGGCGGGCGATGGGGTAGTTGTCATTTGCGTCGGGGGCTGAAGCTCCTTGCGAGCGGCGTCGCCAAGATGGGCGAGTGAAGCCAAGCACGTTCGCCGGGTGCGCCTCGGCGGACTACGCCCCTACGAAAGACATCTGTCGCGGGACGAGGAGCCAGGACGTGAGATAGCCCGGGTGATTGCGCGACCGCAACGTCGTCACCGTGGCGATATTTCGAAGCGCCGAGTCGCGCGTCGTTGGAGATGCTCCCCGAGCGGCGCGGCACAGGACATTCGCGAGAGACTCGGCCCAGGGTAGAACTGAGTCCGTGAGGGCTGCTGCGATTTCGGATTCGTCGCCGGTCACGCGAAGGCGATGCGTCAAATTTGTGCTCGAGCGGCGGGCGTCGTGCGCGCCTTCGTAGAGAGTGGCGAGGCTCAGTTCGCGGCCGCACGATTGCGAGACGGAAAAATCCGCGTAGGTTGTGAGACCTGCCACGCGACCGGCGTGTTGCGCGAGGTGCGCGCGGAGCGAACCATACCAGAGTTGCGCGGAATCGCCATTGGCCGGGAATGCGACGGCTCCCTGACGAATTAACGCGTCCGCGAAAAGTCTGCAATCGGCGTAGCGCTCGTCATAGATGACAGCGGCGATCGGCGGAACGATCAGCGACGCGGCCGGTTCCGAAGTGGCTGTCGCCGCGGCAGCGTTACGACCCGATCCCCAAATCGCGTCCGGAAGGGCGGCGGGAACAATCGCGGCCGCGCCAGCGCCCTTGAGAAAGTCGCGCCTATTCATGGGTGGCTCCATTCGGCGGCGGTGGCGCCGGAGTGCGAGCGGAGGCGGGCCGCGTGATGTAGGCAGCGATCAGGTCGAGCTCGCTATCGGGAACTTCGATGCGAGTGTGCGGCGGCATGCTATTCAGGCCGACGCGCGTGATCTTTATTACGTAGGCAGCGGTTAGGTCGGTGCGCTGGCCCAGGAGCGCACGGTCCTTGCCGAGACGACGGCCAAGCATGATCGTGCCGGTCCCTCCGGCGAGGTGGCAATAGCCGCAGCGAGCGTAAAAGAGCTTGTTGCCTTCCTCGAGCTGCTGAGGGGAATCTTCCGCCGGCTTGACCTGGGGAAAGCCCGGGCGCGCCATGCCGATAGCGATCGCCGCGGACATCGTGACGGCAAAGATCATGAAGGGTGCGAGCGAACGGAGACGCGGCTTGGTCCTCATGCGCGGGCTCCGCGAAAAGCCTTCGGCCAGATGCCCTGCTTGCCGGGAGCGAGGATTCCGTTCGGATCGAGCGCGTCCTTGACGGTTTCGTTGAGGCGGAGGAGGGCGTGGTTATTGAAATCGAAGGTGAGCGCGACATCGTCCATGTCGGAAAGATGGGTGCGATATTCGCTGTAGCCTTCTTTGGCGGCGTCGGCGACGAGGACTTTGAAGAGCGAGCGAACTTTGGTGGTCATCGCGGTGTCGTCGCGATCGTAGATCATCATGTTGATGTTGGTGGTGTAGCGCTCGAACAGGGTGAAGGATCCGTAGTAGTCCACGCCGATTTCTTCGTAGCGCTTCTTCGTGCTGTGAAACTGCTTGAGCACGTGTTCGCTGGTCGGCGGGAGGACGGGCGAAAATCCGAGATGGCCGCCGCGTCCGCCGCGCCAATTGATGATCTGCAGGGCCGTCGCGCTGGGCACGCCTGCGCCGGAGTCCGCGATCGGATCGCCGCGATGCCATTTCACGATCTCGAATTGCTTTTGCGTGTGTTTGGCGAAGGCAGCCTTGATGATTTTGGCGTGCGCTTCGTTGACGTCGTCGTAACCGTAGAGCCGGAGGTTGATGTTCCACCAGCCGAGGTTGAATTTGTCGAGCACGGTACGGAGGACATCGTCCGGCATGGCGCCATCGCCTTGATACCACTGGCTGCGCTGAGACTGCGCGGCCACGATGCGGAGTGAATTGCCAATGCTGGGGCTTTGCTGGAGAACGCCACTGAGCCGCAGCGGCTGGAGCTGGTCCACGGCCCAACCGACATCATCGGGATTGGGAAGCTGGATATTCAAACCGAGCGTGGCTTCTGGCTCAGGCATCAGCCACATCCCCAATTTCGTGACCACGCCAAAATTCGATTGCACGAAAACCTGATCCCAAGAAGGACCAAAGCCGTACTTGAAAAGCTGCCAGCAGGGGCTATTGCTCATTGCGCCCGTGCCCGTGCGAACCATGTCGCCATTGGGCAGGACGATTTCCATGCCGCAGATGTTGCGTGTGTTGTCGCCATAGGGCGTATAGCCGTAGCCGCGCTCGAGCGCGTTACCCACCACGCTGCCCCAGGCATTCGCCGGGACGGACATCCACAAGGGAATTTTGTGCTCCTGAAGGTATGCGAACAGATCGAAGAAGCCGACGCCGGGCTCGATCAGGCAATAGCCGAAGCGCTCATTGACGTCGAGGATGCGCTTCATGCGGCCGAGGTCGAGGACGACGGTGCCGCTCATGCGCGGCGCGGCGGCGCCGTAGCCGAGATTCTTTCCGCGCGAAATGGGCCAGAGGGGAACCTTGTATTCGTTGGCGATGCGAACGACAGCCTGGACCTCTTCGGCGGATTGCGGACCGACGGCTGCGCTGGGGATGTGCTCGTCGGCGTCGCCCGGGGCGTAGATGTCCATGTAGGTGTTGCGATCTTCGTCGGTGGCGAGAACCCACTGGCGGCCGACGACGCCAGCGAACGCGTCGAGAGCCTTCTGGAAATTTTTCTCGGATACGTTCGGGGGGAGAACCAAAGGCATTTCTGACCGCTCCTCTCAAGCCGGTTCGCCGCTGACGGTGGCAATGCGGCAACCTTCATACCACAAAGTGCGGGGAGGGCTCCACAGGCGAGATTCGCGGGTCGGGAGGCGGCGGTGTGCGGAACCGTTGGGAGTCTCGGATTTGAGAGCGGAGAGAGGCTGCCCACCTGAAGGTGGCCGCCACGAAATCGGAAGCGAATGGCGCGACGTCGCCAAGGATTTGCGCCGGGCGTAGCGGTGCTACGCCCCCACGAAACCGGTGATGGTTCGGAGACGCATAGCCAAGCATCTTGGCCGGGCGCGGCACGGCGTGGCAGGCCCTTACGGAGTCAAATGCCTCGACGAAACCGGGGACGGGTTTTTGGGCGACGGCACTAACTTGCGGCCAGCTGTACGGCTATTGCACTCCTGGACAGGGGGATTGCGAAGGGAGTCCGCGATATGCTGGCGGAGGGTAGACTTTAGGTGTACGAGGATCGCGAGAGGATGGCCTTTCGCTACTTCCCTGTTTAGACGCAATGCGGACCGGGGTCGGACGCGTTGTTCGGACGACCGGGGGTATCTTCAGGCTTTTCGAGGGCAAAAGAGGGATTCACGGTGGCGCCACTGTTCCAACGTCTATTTGCGGCTGAAGAGGGAGAAGAACGCCCGAAGGCTGCCAATGAGGGTGTGCAAGAGGCTCCGGTCGAGGCCACGTCAGGAGAAGCGGCGGCACAGGTAACGACTGTCTTGGCTGAAATGGCTCTGCGAGAGCCGCCAAACGGATTGATACCGGCGAGCAACCTGCCTCCGGCAGCGGATGCGCTGGCGGAACTTTTCGCCGAACCACCGGCTGTCGAAAAGTCGCATGAAGATGAGGTTGCTGTCCAACCGGAGAAGCCCTTGGAGCCGAAAGCCGAGGAGCCCCCAGCGAACGCCGCACCGAAAAAGCGAAACTTACTAGCGCGATTGCTGACTTTCAAGCGCCCGCCGAAGACCACGCCGGAAAAGCAAATACCTATCGAGCAGGATTCCACGAACGGAGCAAGCGAGGAAACTTTGGCCGAAGTGCGGGCCGACGCCGCGGATAAAGTGGCGGCGGAATCGGCTGCCGAGTCGGCTGGCGACGCCCAACCGCAGGAGCCTGGCGAGCGCGCTGCGGTAGATTATAGCGTTGTCACGGGAATGCTGGAGCCACCGATCCCGGCGGAGGCGCTGCCGTCCGCCGCCGACGTTCTCGAGAAATTATTTCCGTCCGAGGAAACTTCCTCGGTGGCGGCGCCGGATCTTTGGGCTCAAGTGCGTGAAGAAATCCATCAAGAGGTGCGCGAGGAGGAATTCGCGCAGGCGTTCAACGGAGCCCGGGTCGGCGCGGTGGGCGACGTTTCGACCGACATCTCCGCCGAGCCGGTCGTTGCGGAGAACGTGCAGGAAGAGTCGGCCGTCTACGAATCCCCGCGAATTGACACCGACGCGGAGCCTATCTCCGATGTGCGGCGCGATGCTGGCGCTGACGAGACGCCCATAGGGACCTCCACGGAGAACGCGCAAAGCATCCGGCGGCTGGGCTCGAATGAATCGCAATGGCCATACGAAAATCCGTACATCGCGGTCCGCGAGTCAACGACTCGAGGACAAGCGAGCGAGAATCCGATGGAGATTCCGGAGGAGCCTTCGCAAGCGGAGATCCCCGAGGCACCGATGGAGTCCATCGGGCCCATCGCATCGGCGCCCGAAGCGCCTCAGAGGCTTTACAAGGATTGGGCGTTCGACGAAAAACTCGCGAGCCATCGCGAATGGGTGGAATCGCACGGCGTGATGGGCCAGAGGGCCGATCTTTCCGGCGCTGAGCTGGAGTCTTCGGACCTGATCAGCGTCAACCTGCGGCTCGCCGACCTTCACGACGCGAATTTGCGAGCCTCGGATTTGCTGCTCGCGGACCTGCGCGACGCGTGCCTGGTGCGGGCCGATCTGGAGGAGGCGTGCCTGGTGGGCGCGAATCTGGAGGGCGCAAACCTGGAGGGCGCGTCGCTGGAAACAGCGATGGGGCTGGTGCCGCGCCAATTCGCGGGCGCAAACCTGCGAGACGCACTGCTGGCGCCGCCGCTGATGGAATTCGAGGCGGTTGCCGCATTCCAACGCGAATCGCAAAATGCGTTTCGTTATTTTGGAGCCATGACAGCGGCGAGCGCGGTTTCGTGGCTGGTAATTTGGAGAACGCGCGACACGCAGCTGCTTACGGATTCCGCTGTGATTCCCTTTCTTCACTCGCGCGCCGCGGCGGCCGCGCTTCCGACAGCGGAATCGTATCTGATCGTGCCGGTGGCGCTGTTCATTCTCTATCTGCTTTTTCATTTTCATTTGCAGCGCCTGTGGGATGCGGTGATGGAGCTGCCGGCCATCTTCCCCGACGGGCATACGCTGGGCGATCGCGGGCCAGGAATGATCTCGGGATTGCTGCGCACCCATTTCCGCTGGATGAACCCCGATCCATCGTCCTCGCGACTGGTGGAAAAGGGAGTGTCGCTGCTGGCGGCGTACTGGATCGTGCCGGCCACGCTGCTGCTTTTCTGGGCGCGCTACCTGACGCGGCTGGAAATCCACGGCACCATCCTACATGCGTTGCTGGTGGTGATTGCGACGGGGATTGCCGCCTACGCCACGACGAAAGTAGGACGGGCGCAGGAACGGTGGGCAATCGAGAAACAGTGGACGCAACGGTTGATCGCAAAGATCAAAGCGATCAATCCCATTTCAGTGGCGACCGTTCTTGGCGGAGTGTTGTTGCTGCTGTCGGCGGGGACGATCGCGGGAGTGCCCCACGACCGCACACGAGCGCCGCAGTACGGGGCGGCGAATATACGAAGATGGGCGCCGACCGCATTCTGGTGGCTGGCGTTCGATCCCTACGCCGATCTGACGGAGGCATCGATTTCGCGGAGACCGGCAAACTGGAATGGCGCAGACGAAGAGGTCGCTTCGGTGGATGGCCTGCGCGAGAACAGCGCGAAATTCCGCTACGCTCAGGGGTACGGCGTGTTTCTGGCAAACGCCCATCTATGGCGCGCTGATTTTCAGGGAGCGTTCTTGTCCGAGGCGGACCTGCGCAGCGCGGACCTGGGACAAAGCAACATGCGGTTTGCGGTGATGGACCATGCGCAGATGAATCACACGAATCTCGACCGGTCGAATCTGGATGGGGCCGATCTTCGCCGCGCGGATCTGCGTTACGCAAACCTTTCGTACTGTTCGCTGGCGGACGCGATCCTGGTGGATGCGCGGCTCGAGGGCGCGAGCGTTTACACGGCTCGGCTGCCGGGCGCTACGATGACCCGCGCAAACCTGGAGAAAGCGGACTTGCGCGAATCGTATCTGGGCGGCGCGCACATGGACCATGCCGATCTTCGGAGCGCTTATCTATGGTCGGCGAAGCTGCCCGGGGCGGACCTTGGCGGCGCACAAATGGAAAGCGCCATTCTGATTGACGCGGACCTGCGCGGCGCGAATCTGGGTGGGGCGGAACTGACAGGAACGGTGCTGAACGGCGCGGACCTTACCGGAACCAGTCTCGAGGGCGCGGACCTCCGAGGTGCACTGGGGTTGAGCGCGAATCAAGTGTGCTCGGCGAGATCGAGGCGCGGCGCGGTGCTTGATCCGGATATGGAAACGCAGGTTGAGGCGCAGTGCGGGAAGTGAGGCGGGGACGGCGGAAGTTGAGGAGTTAGGAACTCTGCCCGTTGGCACCGCCGAAGAGAGATTCTTCGACGAATCACCCAGGCTCGACAAACCGTCGACCTGGGAGCCCTTTCTTGTGACCGGACGTCCCGCAAGAGCGGGGCACAAGAAAAAATCCGGCCACTTCGCCCAGAATGACATTTCCGGATAATTTAGTCGGAGACTAAATAATAGTCGGAGGTAGGGTTTTCCTCCGCTTCCCCTGCTTCCTTTGGTTCCTCTGCTTCCTGCGGCACAGTTAGAAGCTGGACCAGGGGCTGGCGGCTTTCAAGCGATCGTTCACGTTGTTGATGTTCTTCACGCCTTGATCCCCTAGCCAATCCTCGAGCGCCTTCACGCCTTGCTTCGCGTAGACCGGGATGGCTTCCTTCCAGGTGGCGCGGCCGCAGAGAACGCCCGAAAATTTGACGCCTGATTCGGCGGCAAGCTCGAGAGTCTCGGTGAAGACATCGTTGCTCACGCCGGCAGAAAGATAGATGAACGGCAGCTTGGCCGAGGTAGCGGCCTTGAGGAAAAGTTGCTTGGCCTGGTCGCGCGTGTAGGCGGATTCACCCTTGCAGGCTTTGGCGCCGGCGACGTAGGCCATGTTCACCGGGACCTCGACTTTGAGGACATCCACTCCGTATTGAGGTTTCGAATATTCGGCCATACCGCGCGCGACGATATCGGGCTTCTTGCGCGCGTAGGCGATGTCCTTCTCGTCCGCGCCCTCGTCGTAGCCAACCAATTCAAGGAAAAACGGCACGTCCGAAGCGGTGCACTCGGCGCCGATGCGTTCGACCCAGGCGTGCTTAATCTCGTTCACGGCCGGCGGATCGAACGGCGTGTAATAGAGCAGAATCTTGATGCAATCGGCGCCAGCGGCGACGAGGCGGCGGACGGACCAGATGTCGAGAAGGTCGGGGAGGCGGCCGGGACGAGTGTTGTCGTAACCGCTGTTTTCATAGGCGAGCAACAGTCCCGCGTTTTTCGATCGAGCAAGAGCGGCGGGAAGACCGTATTCGGGATCGAGCAGGATGGCGCTCGCATGCGGCGTGAGAACCTTCACGACCGCGGTCTTGAACTCCTCCAGCATCTGCGGGGTGACGGCGCCCTTGTCTATGCCCTTATCCTTGGCGATGGCGCTCTTGAGCGATCCGCGCTGGTCCATGGCAGCGGCGGCGATCACGTCGCGCGAGTTGGATACGGCTTTCAGGCCCTTCAATTTTCCCGGCGTGAGTTTCATCGTGTGCGGCCCTCCTGGGCGAGTTCGCGGAATGAAGAAACGGTATTTTAACACGCGGGGTGGGGCAAGTTTAGAGGTAAGAGTTGACGGATGGTTGCGAAAGGCAAAGGCGGGGGAGAGTGCGCTCGAAGGGCGGGGTCATGCCAAACATCTTCGCCGGGCGTGGCAGATCTACGCCCCTACGACAAGGACGTGGTGCTGGTTGACGCAGGAATGGCTGCCGGCTGACTCAGTGGGCGAGGCGAGGGCGGTGAGATCGTCGAGGAGACTCGGGCCGATTGACGCGAGCAGCGGCAGGGCGCACAGGGTGCGCTCCTGCAAACCGCCGCCGGGATAAAGCGAATCGAGCAGGATGCGTTCGTGGCGGTCGAGAATTCCCGAGCGGAAATTCTCGGCGCGGGCGACCTTTCCCTTCAGCTGTTCGATCTGATGAAGCATCTTACGCTCGGAGGCGTGAAGGGCTTCCAGAAGTGTGGAGTCGAGGCGGGCAAGCGGCTCCTCGTAATCCTTGAGCAGGGCGCGGATCGCTGCTTCGCTGTCGTCGAAACGGCTGGAGAGCGCTGCCGGGAGAGATTTCTGCTCCATTTTCGCGCGAAGGTGCTGCGGCCCGGCGAAAAGATCGCGAATCTCCAGACCATACTGCGCCAGGAAGCGCGCGATCGGCGGCTCGACGATTGTGACACTGGCGCGAGGAAGAATCGCGGACATGCGGCCGAGGATCTTGCGATAGATAACTTGGGTCTGCGCCATGTAGGCGACTTCCGCGGGCCCACCGAAGTAGGCGGCGGTTGGGAGCAGCGTGTCCTGCACGACAGGACGCAGGAGAGCGCTGGGAGTGAACGATTCCGGCGAGGACTTGACCGCTGCGGCGAGCTGATCGCGGGTGAATTCGGCATCGCCGGCAAAGAATTTTCCGTTGCGGCTGCGAAGCGGCTCGCGGCGACCACCAACTTTGTAAAAGAGCAACGTGGATTCGTGCGTGACCTTGACCTGGTCGTGGAAACCGGCGCCGGCGAGTTCCTTCGAACGCGCGAGCAGCGCTTCGCGGAGCGAATCGGTTTCTTCCAGCGCGCGCAGGTAAACGGGCGCAGCGAGGCGATGGAAACGAACGTCCAGGGGATCGATGAAGATAATTCCCCGCCCCGCGAAAAGCCGCGCCATGAGCTTTCCGAACGCCGAGCCGTAGCTTTCACCCGGCGTATAGGATTCGCGGAGAGCGCGGGCAACGTCCTCGGAGTGGGCGCCTTCGAGAGTCTGCGCGGCGGTTGCTACAAGCGGCTCGATCTCACCCCCGAGAACGACTTCGCCGACGTGCCGGCCGGCATCCGCGTCTTTCGCGGGCAACTCGTAACGCGCGAGGCCGCTGCGCGTGTTCCACAACGAATGATTGATCTCGGCGAGATCGTGATCTTCGGTCGCGAGCCAGAAAATCGGGACGGCGTCGGCGCCGCGGCGCGTGGTTTCCTCAGCGCACCGGACGATCGAGACGGCTTTGTAAAAGGTGTACGCCGGACCGGAAAAGAGACCGACCTGCTGGCCGGTGACGATGGCGACGGCGCCCGCTGCGAGACGGTCGAGATTGCGCGCGGTCGGGGAATCGAGTTTGCCATCCGGTGAAAAGCGCTGATTTTGCTCGCGGAGGATTTCCACGCCGCTGCGACGCGTGGCGGAATCGAGACGGACTTCGCGCGCGGCTGCGTCAATACCCGCGGCAGTGGGTGGATGAGCATAATAAGACGACACGCGCGCGAAATCTTCAAGAAAGGACGCGAAGAGTTTGGTCGTGTGAGGGATTTCGCGGAATGGAATACAGTGGGACTCCATGGAGGCAGTCATGATACACGCGGCTCCAGACAGCGGCAACAGCGGGCGGCGGTACATGCGGCGAGGGCAGAGTCAGATTTCAGCACCGATGGCATTGGATGATGGGCGGCAACGAAGGATTCCGGCTGAGCGCTCACGATCGATCGCATGTGGGCGACGCAACGCAAAGGATCAGCGCCGGGCGCAGCGGTGCTGCGCCTCTACGAAACCGGTGCATTGCGGCGGCACGGATCAGGTGGCGGCGGTGGATTTGCGGCGGTGGAGATCCTGAAGCGCGGCGACGTCGGGCGCGTGGCCGGCCATGGCGCGAATGCCGCGGGCGGCGGCGCTTGCCGCGGATAAAGTGGTGATGCAGGGAACGTTGTAACGGACGGCGGCGCGGCGAATGGATTTTTCGTCGTAGAAGGACTCGCGGCCGAGCGGCGTGTTGATGACCAGATTCACTTTGCCGGTCTTGATCAGGTCCACGATATTCGGCCTGCCTTCATTCACTTTATACACCGCTTCGATTTCAACGCCCGCGCGCGTGAGAGCCGCGGCAGTGCCGCGCGTTGCGGTAATTTTCAAGCCGACTGCAGCCAAATCCTTGGCAATGGCGGCGACGTGGCGCTTGTCATGGTCGTTAACGCTGATAAAAACGACTCCCGAGAGCGGCAGGCGCTGGCCGGCGGCGAGTTGCGCCTTGGCGAACGCGAGGCCGAACGTCGAAGAGATGCCCATGACTTCGCCGGTGGAGCGCATCTCGGGGCCGAGGATCGTATCCACGCCGCGGAATTTATTGAACGGAAACACGGGCGACTTCACGGCGTAGAAATCGTGGACGGCGAGTTCCTTCACACCGTTCATGTCCACGACTGGGAGATGCAGATCCTTGAGCTTGCGGCCGGTCATCAGGCGCGCGGCGACTTTCGCGAGCGGGACACCGGTGGCTTTGCTAACGTACGGAATCGTGCGCGAGGCTCGCGGATTCACTTCGAGCACGTACACCGTGTCGTGCTGGATAGCGTACTGCACGTTCATCAAGCCGACGACGTGAAGGGCGCGGGCGAGACGGACGGTGTAGTCGCGAATGCGCGCGAGGACCTCGGGCTTGAGCGAGACCGAGGGGAGAACGCAGGAAGAGTCGCCGGAGTGGATGCCGGCTTCCTCGATGTGCTCCATGATGCCGCCGATGACGACATCTTCGCCATCGGCGAGAGCGTCCACGTCAACTTCGGTGGCGTCTTCGAGAAACTGGTCAATCAGGATCGGGCGCTTGGGGTCGGTACCTGAACCGATCTGCGCCGCCTGCGCGACATATTCCTCGACGGTTTTCAAATCGTACGCGATCACCATGGCGCGGCCGCCGAGAACGTAACTCGGCCGGACGAGAACCGGCAGGCCGATCTCGGCCGCGGTGGCGACGGCTTCCTGCGGCGCTAGCGCTGTGCCTCCGCGCGGCTGCGGGATATTCAGCTCCGCGAGGAGCGCACCGAAGCGGCGGCGATCTTCCGCGAGATCAATTGATTCGGGGTCAGTGCCGATGATCTTCGCGTGGTTGCGCTTTAGCTCGAGCGCAAGGTTCAAGGGGGTCTGCCCGCCGAATTGCACGATCACGCCCTGCGGTTTTTCACGCTCGAGAACCGCGAGGACGTCTTCGAGAGTGAGCGGCTCGAAATAGAGGCGATCGGAGGTGTCGTAATCCGTCGAGACGGTTTCGGGGTTGCAATTGATCATGACGGTCTCGTAACCGTCTTCCTTGAGAGCTAGAGCCGCGTGGCAGCAGCAATAATCGAATTCGATTCCCTGCCCGATGCGGCTGGGGCCGCTGCCGAGGATGACGACCTTGGGGCGATCCATGGCGCCGGATTCGTCTTCTTCCTCGTACGTCGAATAGAGATACGGCGTGAAGGATTCGAATTCGGCGGCGCAGGTGTCCACGCGCTTGAAAACCGGGATCACGCCGAGTTCGTGACGGCGGGCGCGCACGGACGCGGACTTCACATTCCACAATTTGGCCAGCTCTTCGTCGCTGGCGCCGGAGCGCTTCGATTCCAGAAGCAGCTCGCGCGAAATGCCACGCAACGAACTTGCGGCCACGCGGCGGTCGAGCGCGACCATGTCCTCCATCTGGCGAATGAACCACGGATCGATTTTGGTGAGCGAGCAAACCTCGTCGCGCGACATCCCGCGCTCGAGCGCCTCAAAGAGCCAGTGGATGCGGTCGGGGCCGGGGACATGGAGCTTTTCGCGCAAAAGCGCGGTGGTGACCTCGGCCGGAGCGCGCCAGGCGGTGCTGGGCTCGAGGGAGCGGATGGCCTTGCAGAGCGATTCCTGAAACGTGCGGCCGATGGCCATCACCTCGCCGACAGACTTCATCTGCGTGGTGAGCGTAGTTTCGCTGCCGGGGAATTTCTCGAACTGAAACTTGGGGATCTTGGCGACGACGTAATCAATGCTCGGCTCAAAGCACGAAGGCGTCTTGCGGGTGATGTCGTTGGGAATCTCGTCGAGGGTCATGCCGACGGCGAGCTTGGCGGCGATTTTCGCGATCGGAAAACCGGTGGCCTTGCTGGCGAGCGCGGAACTGCGCGAGACGCGCGGATTCATTTCGATCACGACCATGCGGCCGGTTTCGGGATCAATGCCGAACTGGATGTTCGAGCCGCCCGTCTCGACGCCGACTTCGCGAATGATCGCGGCAGCCGCGTCGCGCATGCGCTGATATTCCTTGTCCGTGAGCGTTTGCGCGGGAGCGACGGTGATCGAATCGCCGGTGTGGATGCCCATGGGGTCCACATTCTCAATCGAGCAGATGACGACAAAATTGTCGCGATGATCGCGCATCACCTCGAGCTCGAATTCCTTCCAGCCGATGACGGACTCCTCGATCAGCGCCTGACGGACCGGGCTCGCGTCGAGCGCGCGGGCGATAGAATCGGCGAATTCCTCGCGGTTGTAGGCAATCGAACCGCCGGTGCCGCCGAGCGTGAACGACGGGCGGATGACCACGGGATAGCCCAGCTCATCGGCGAGCTTGATGGCCTCGGGAATTTCGTTGACCACGGCGGATGCCGGAACCTCGAGACCAATCCTGCGGCAGGCGTCCTTGAAGAGCAGGCGATCCTCGGCGATTTTTATGGCGCGGAGCGAAGCGCCGATGAGTTTGACGCCGTATTTTTCGAGGATGCCGGCTTCGGCCAGCTCGACAGCGAGATTCAGGCCGGTCTGGCCGCCCACGGTTGGGAGCAGCGCGTCGGGCCGCTCGGCGGCGATGATGGCTTCGAGATATTCCTTCGCAAGCGGCTCGATATAGGTGCGGTCCGCGATTTCTGGGTCGGTCATGATCGTCGCGGGATTGGAATTGACGAGGATGACTTCGTAGCCCTCGGAGCGCAGTGCTTTGCAGGCCTGCGTGCCGGAATAGTCGAACTCGCACGCCTGTCCGATGACGATCGGGCCGGAGCCGATGATCAGAATTTTCTTGATGTCTGTGCGTTTCGGCATTCTATTGACGGGGCGCTCCGGGCCTCTCACTTGTCATCCCGAGCCCGCTGTTTGGGCGAGGGATCTGCTCATGCTCGGTGGTCGCAGGCTTCCAACTTTCTGACAGGTCTGCCCACGTGGGGTTTTGGGCCTCGATCAAAGACACCTTTCGGGAGCGTCGCCATCCCTTTACCTGCTTTTCCCTGGAAATGGCCGAACGGACGTATTGAAAGCGCTCGAAATAAACTAGGCGATGGATACGGTATCGCGTCGTGAAACCGGGAATCTGTCCCTCCCCGTGCTCTCGGGTGCGGCGTAACAGATTATTGGTCACGCCCACATAAAGCCGTCGGGAAAGGCTGGCCATCATATACATGTAGTAGTGGCGTTCCATATCAAGAGCAGATTCCTCGCCCGCGAAAACGGGCTCGGAATGACAGGTTGCCTATTTTTGGCTTCTGGGTTGGGCGCAGTATTGGCGCCGGCTTTGTCAACGACTCTGCTGCGCGTCCACCCCCCTCACTCCTCATCGCGCGGCGTCCTTCATCATCGCGATGAAATCGTCAAACAGGTAGCGGGCGTCGTGCGGGCCGGGCGAGGCCTCGGGATGATACTGGACGCTGAAAAGCGGAAGCGAGCGATGGCGCATGCCTTCGTTAGTGTGATCGTTGAGGTTCACGTGCGTGACCTCGACATCGCTCGATGGGAGCGATTCCGGGTCCACGCAGAAACCGTGATTCTGGGCGGTGATTTCGACTTTTTGCGTGCGCAGATTCTTCACCGGGTGATTCGAGCCATGATGGCCGAATTTCAATTTGAATGTCTTGCCGCCGAGAGCCAAGCCGCAGAGTTGATGGCCGAGGCAGATGCCGAAGATTGGCACGCGGCCGAGGAGTTTCTTGATATTCGCGACGGCGTACGTGACCGGCTCGGGATCGCCCGGCCCATTCGAGAGAAAGACACCGTTCGGCTTGTGCGCGAGAATGTCTTCGGCGGAGGTCCTCGCCGGAACGACGGTAACGTCGCAGCCATAATCTACCAGGAGCCGCAGGATATTCTGCTTGATGCCGAAATCATAGGCGACGACGCGATGGCGGCGTTCCTCAGGCGCTAAAGCACCTTTCTTCACCTGGGCGGATCTTTCGGAGGCGAAGCTCCGAGTCCCCAAACTACCCGCGCCCGCGGGTACACCGTTCCCTTTCGAAGCCACGGCTGCGTGGGCAATCGGTGCGGTGAGCTCAATCGAGCCCTTCGTCCATTCGTATTTTTTCGCGGTGGTGACGCGGCCGGCGAGTTCCAGGCCCGCCATCGTCGGGAGCGCGCGAGCCTCCGCGATCAACTGATCGGCGGGTGTGTCATCGGTCGAAAGGATGCCACGCAGCGCGCCGACTTCCCGCAGATGGCGCACGAGCGCGCGCGTATCAATGTCTCCAATGACCGGGACGCCGTGACGCTCGAGATAAGCCTGCGCGGTTTCGCTGGAGCGCCAGTTGGAAGCGAGCGCCGAGAATTCGCGGACGATCAGCCCTTCGATGTAGGGCTTCCCGGATTCCTCATCATCGAGGTTGGTGCCCACGTTTCCGATGTGGGGATAGGTCAGGCAGACGATCTGACCGGAGTAGCTGGGATCGGTGAATACTTCCTGATAACCAGTGAGGCTGGTATTAAAAACGACTTCGCCGCCACGACGGATGCGAGCGCCCGCCGCACGACCGTTAAATACTCTTCCGTCCTCGAGCGCGAGCGTCGCGCGACCTGCGGGGGACTCGTTCAGTGTGTCCTCCAGAAGATGTCATCTCGATGCCGCGCTCACGGTTGAAGACGAAGTGAGCGACCCAAAGTGGTCCACGGGCCAGTACGCGAACACCGCTTTGCCGTAAATGTATTGCCGCGGAACCGAACCGAAAACGCGCGAGTCGTTCGAGCTATCGCGATGATCGCCCATCACGAAATACTCGCCCGGCGGAATGCGCCGCGCAGCATAGTTCGATCCGTCGAGATAGCCGGCCGGAACATATTGGTCCGGGAGTTCCCTGCCATTCACGTACACGTTACCGGCGCGAATCTCAATCATTTCTCCCGGCAGGGCCACCACGCGTTTGATGAATGACTTCGAGCGATCCAGAGGATACCAGAAGACGATGACATCGCCGCGCTCGATTGGCTCAAAGCGATAGATAAATTTGTTGATGAAGATGCGCTCCTGATCCGAGAGGAGCGGATTCATGCTGGTCCCTTCGACCTTCACCGGCTGGTAGAGAAAAATCATGATGACGATGGCCAGGCCAAGGGCGACGGCGAGGTCGCGGGTCCAACTGCGCAGCTCCCGCCTCAATGGAGGAAGAGACGCTTTTTCGGGCGGGACCGGCGAGCCGAGTTGAGGATCATCCTGCATGCTGTGCAATTTCATTTATACCACGCCGACAAAGCGGAGGCAAAGGAGGCAGAAAAACGCGCGTTCCTCGGACGGCGGCGGTTCATCCGGCGAGAGCGAAGCCTAGAATGGCCATGGAAGCGAGAACGGCGGTTTCGGTGCGCAGAATGTTTTCGCCGAGAGATGCTTCGATGAAGCCTGCAGCGCGAGCGGAGGCGATTTCGGAGTCCGTCCAGCCGCCCTCGGGGCCGATGGCGAGCGCGACCACGATGGGGCGGGCGGAGGACGCGATTGGCAATGGACTTTTGAGGATTTCGCGGAGCGAAGGCACGTCTTGCTTTTCGGAGAGCAGGATTTTGGGGCTGGCTGAGGATTCGATGAAGGCTTTTTCCGGGGCGACAGGAACGTTCATAGCCGGCGGGCGCAGGCGGCGGGACTGCTGCGCGGATTCGAGGATGATTTTCTCCCAGCGCGCGAGGCGCTTTGCCGCAGCGGCTGCGAGCGGCTTGTCGGTGCGCGCGGCGGCGAGGGGAATGATCTCGCTTGCGCCGAGTTCCGTGGCCTTCTCGATGCACCATTCGAAGCGGTCGAATTTGACGAGTGAGAGGAGGAGTTCGATCTTCAGCACCGGCTCGCGGGCTGGGAGCGGTTCGACCAGAGCGAACTCGATGCGATTGTCGCCGCGCTTTGAGAGCGCCACGCGCTCGATTTTGGCGAGCCAGACGCGCTGGCCGTCGCTGAGCTCGTAGAGCTGGCCAAGCTCGGCGCGAAGGACACGGCCGAGATGTTCAGCGGCGTCACCGTGAAGATTGGCAGAGTTCGATTCGAAGCGATCGACGAAGAAACGGCGGCGCATGGTTGGGATTGTAACGCGAGGAGGAGGAAACAGCTGAAGACAAAGGATGCAGAGGAGGCAAAGGATGGAAAGGAGGCAGAGGACGAAACCAGAGCCAATGGCGGGCGCGCAACACGAATGGGCAATTCATTGCCAAACATCCATGGCGGACTTCCGTCGCGGCGGACTGCGCCCCTACAAAACCGTGCTACTTGCTCAGGTAACCCGGCATTCGGGATTTTATCCGAAGATATCTTTTACTTTATCGAAGAAGCTGGAGGAGCGGTCGGCGGGCTTGTTTTCGACTTTCATGGTCTGGCCAAGTTGTTCGAGCGCGCGGCGCTGGTCGCGAGACAACTTCGACGGAATCACGACACGTATGTTGATGTAGAGATCGCCGCGGCCTCCGTGCGGATTCGCGAGCCCTTTGCCTTTTTGCCGGAAAATCTGGCCGGACTGCGTGCTCTCGGGAATTTCGAAGTCGGCTTCGCCCTGCAGCGTGGGAATCTTGATCTTCCCGCCCAGCGCGGCCTGAGGAAAGCTGACAGGAATCGTACAGTAAAGATCAGCGCCGCGACGCTCGAAGAACGGATGCTCCTTAACTTCGAGGAAAATATAGAGATCTCCGGCGGGACCTCCATTCGTACCGGGCTCGCCCTGGCCAGACATGCGCAGGCGCGTGCCGGAATCCACTCCGGCGGGCACGCCGACTTCGAGCGTGCGTTCGCGTTCGATGCGCGCCTGGCCGCGGCAGGTTTCGCAAGCCTCGCGGATCACCTGACCCGCGCCCTGGCACGCGGGGCAAGTGCGCGTGATCGAAAAGAATCCCTGCTGGTAAGCCATCTGGCCGCGACCGCCGCAAGTCTTGCAAGCAGCCATGCCGCTGCCGGGTTTGGCGCCAGTCCCCTTGCAGGATTCGCAATTTTCGCGGCGCACGAGGCGGATCTTCGTGCTTACGCCGGTGGCAGCATCCTCAAAACTAAGCGACATGTCGTAGCGCAGATCGGCGCCACGCTGGCCGCGGGCGGCGCCGCGCGCCCGGCGGCCGCTGCCGCCAAAGGCCTGGTCGAAGCCGAAGAGATCACCGAGAATGTCGTGGAATTCCTCGAAGATTACGGAGTTGAAGCCGCCGCCCTCGAATCCTCGGCCGGCGAGTCCAGCATGTCCGAAGCGGTCGTACACCGGACGCTTCTGCGGATCGGAAAGGACGCTATAGGCCTCCGAGGCCATGCGGAAATTGATCTCGGCTTCCTCTTTATTTTCGGGATTGCGGTCGGGATGCCATTTGAGCGCGGCTTTGCGATAGGCAGACTTAATCTGGTCGGCGGAAGCGTCGCGCTCGACGCCGAGAACCACGTAAAAGTCAGACTGCGTATCGGACGCCATGGTGCCCTTTCAGAAAAGCAAAGCTGACGGCGCCTAGTGTTCGCGCTTGGAGGCGTGCGCGGACTTCGGCTCCGGCGCGCTGGCCACGCGGACCATCGCCGGCCGCAGCACGCGATCGTGAAACAAATAGCCGGGCTGCATTTCGCTGATGACGGTGCCGTCGGAGTGCTCGGACGTCTCCACGCTCTCGATGGCGTGGTGAATATGCGGATTAAATTCCTGGCCCACCGATTCAATTCGCGAAAGACCCTGCTTCGCAAGCGCCTCCCACAGCTGGCGGCGGATCAGTTCGAAACCCTTGCGATATTCGGCGGTGGCGGAATCGTTCTGGCCGGCGAGCGCGCGGTCGAACGTGTCAAGCACCGGAAGAATGTGCTCGACCAGCGACTCAACGCCGCGATGGCGATCCTGCTGACGCTCCCTCTCAACGCGCTTCCGGTAGTTTTCAAAATCCGCCTGACGGCGGACGAGCGTGTTCATCAGCTCCTGCTTTTCGGCGAGGAGCTTCGAGAGCTCATCGGGAGCGGACTCGGCGCCTGCTTCAGCGTGGCGCTCGGCTGCGCGTTCCTGCGCCGAATCCTCGTCGCGAGAAATAGGAGTCGGTTTTCGATCTTTGTCTTTGTGGTCGCTCAAGGGTTTTTCGGTTCGTCAGAGTTTTCGGAGAAAAACTGTGCCATGAAAGCAACGGCGGTGATCACGCGCTCATAGTGCATGCGCATGGGCGCCAGAATTCCGAGCGCTCCCACCTGGTCCTTATTGGAATACGATGCGGAGACGAGCGCCAGATGTTTTCCCGCGTTCGACATCTTGTCGAGGCCGAGCTCGACGTGCACCGGCTCGGGCGCCTCGATGCAACCGCTGAGGAGGGCGATAAGGCGGTCCTTCTCCTCGATGGCTTCGAGCAGTTCCCGCAACTGTTCCTGATTGGTGAATTCGACGGCGGAGGCCATTTGCGCGGCGCCTTCGACGTAAATTCGCCGCTCGGTGCTTTCGCCGAGAACGGTGGGATCGCAGAGCATCAGCGCGTCGCCGGCGATGCGGCCATATTGCTCACGATCGCGCTCGACTTGGGCGCGAAGATCAGCACGCATAGCCGCGAGCGTCCAGCCGACGTAATGGCGGTTGAGGTGGGTGGCGATGCGGTCGAGATCTTCCTGGCTGAAAGCGCGCTCGGGATGAATCACCTTGTCGCGAGTGACGCCGCCCGTGGTGACGAGCACGACGAGCACGCGGCGATCCGGAACGAGCAGAAATCGCACATGTTCGACGACGCTGCTCGCCAGCGGCGGCGAAATAAAAATTCCCAACCCACGCGAAACCGCGGCGAGGACATGGCTCGCGCGCTCCATCACCGCTTCTGGCGTCTGCGCCGCGGCGAGTTCGCGGCGAATCCACTGGCGGTCTTCGGGGCTTGCGGTAGCCTGCGCGGTGACCTGCTCGACGAAGAACCGGTACGCCGCAGCGGTGGGAACGCGGCCGGCGGATGTGTGCGGCTGGTACAGATAGCCCTCTCCCTCGAGATCGGCCATTACATTGCGAACCGTCGCGGAGCTCAGCGGCTCGACGTGGCGGTGCGCGACGCTGCGCGAAGAAACGGGCTCGCCCGTCTCGATATACTCGCGGACCACATCGGTCAGAATCTGCTGGTGCCGCTTCTGTTGCAGGACTGTAGGGCTCATGGATTCCTATGAATCATTCCCAAAATAAAATTCTAAACGGCGCGGGGAGCGGCGTCAACTTCGCTGCGAACGAAAACGCGCGGGGAAGGAACATCATTGCAGGCACTACACGGGCACCTCCCGGCGCCCGCGGCCCAAAAACAGCACCGGGCACAACCCCTTCGGATTGCGCCCGGTTCAGATCGAACGAGATAATGAAAAAACTATTCAGGTACCGCGGTCGCTTCCGGCATCTGGAGCTTGGCTTTTGCCAGTGCACGAACGATGTTGGTTTCCACCGTCTGTTCGGTCGTGTTGCGCACCGTGGCCAGCTCGCTCACGAGAAGATACTTCGCGCGTTCGAGCATCTTTTTTTCGCGGAAGGAGAGCGGCTTGGTCCTGCTGAGGGCAACGAGACCCTTCAGCACGGCGGCAACTTCCATCAGCGAACCTGTGCGCATGCGGTCCGAATTTTCTTTGAAGCGGTGTTTCCAATCGTGATGAGATGCTGAGCGGCCCTTTTCAAGATAGGAAAGAACTGCGCCGGCTTGGGTTGAGCGGATAATGGGTCGCAACCCCACGCTTTCGATATTCGCCTGAGGCACCATCACCTTCAAGCCACTCGAAAGAATCCGCAACATGTAAAAGCGTTCTGATCTGCCGTTCACATTGCCAAAACTAATCTGTTCGATAAGCCCCACACCATGGTTCGGATACACGACTTTCTCGCCTAGCTTGAAGTCCATGAGTCTGAGTTCCTCCCCCGAACTGCGTCTTCAAATCTTAGGCTTATGCGAGCGACGGCGTCAAGCTAATCCCATCAAATCGTACAGGATCAAAGTTGGCGGAATAGGGTGTTTTTGGGGCAGTTTGGCAGGGCGATTGCCCTATAATCGGGCACGTGCTGACGCTCGCCCTCGATACTTCCTCGCCTGCCGGAAGCCTGGCGGTGTTGCGCGACGAAAAAGTGATCGGGACCGTTTCGACCTGGACCGACGAGATTTATTCTTCGCGTATGTTTCGCCACCTCGAATTCCTCTTGAAGGAGCTCTCGCTGCGCCTTGAAGAATTCGATCTTTTCGCGGTGGCGGCAGGTCCGGGCTCGTTCACAGGGCTGCGAGTGGGACTGGCGGCGGTGAAAGGCTGGGCGGAGGTTTACGGCAAGCCAATCGCGGCAGTTAGCGGGCTCGAAGCTGTGGCGACGCAATCGCATTCGGGATTGTCGCTGGTAGTACCGGTCCTCGATGCCCATCGCGGACAAGTTTATTTTGGAAGATATCGGCGAACGGCCGAACCTGGTGAAAACCGATTGGCACTCGAGGGCGAAGAGTGCGTTATGACGCCGGAAGAGTTCATCGAGTCGTTGCACGCGCAAGGTGGTGGCTCCGACTACGCAATCGCGACTCCCGCGCCCGCGCTGATTTCCGGGGCGGTGTCTCGATATGAGACGGCGCATGCCGCAGGCGGGCGGATTCGAGTAGACGAAGTATCGGCCGTGCTCGCGCCGTATGTCGGACGACTCGGCTGTCTGCGCGCGCAACGCGGCGAGGTGGTGGATTCGCTCACTCTCGACGCGAACTACGTCCGGCGCACGGACGCAGAGCTCCACTGGAAGGCGCCGAAGGAATCTTGAGCATTCGCCCGATCGAGACGCACGACTTGCCTTTCATCATGGCGATACAGTCCGCGTGTCCGGAAATCGCGCAGTGGACCAAGCCGGATTATGCGCGCGTGGTGGAAGGCGACATGACTGGATGGGTCGCCGAGGAGAAAGGCGAAGCCGCCGGGTTCATCGTGGCACGCCGCGTCGCGGGCGATCTGGAAATACTGAATTTTGCGGTGCGGCCGGACGCCAGGAACCGCGGGACCGGCGCGGCGCTCCTTCGAGCGTCACTCGATTGGGGCGCAACGTTTCAGGGCGAAAAAGCCTTTCTCGAGGTTCGCGCTTCCAATCTCGCTGCGCTGCGATTTTACGAACACAATGGATTTGAGGTAACCGGGCGCCGGCCGCGCTACTATTCGGCGCCGATCGAGGACGCGCTGGTCCTGACCGCGCGGCTTGCATCGTCTTGAACTCGGAGAGCGGCCAGTCCGCGGGCATTGCTGCTAGGATAGTGGCGTGAAATCCTTCGACGTTGCCATCATCGGCGGCGGCGTGATCGGCGCATCGATTGCGTTCGAGCTTGCCGGCGCGAAACTTCGCGTGGCCGTGCTCGATCGCCAGCAGCCCGGCCGTGAAGCGTCGTGGGCGGCGGCGGGGATGCTGTCACCCGCGCCGGATTCAGCGCGAGATTATCCCCTAGCGCCGCTGGGGCTCGAAAGCCTGAAACTGTATCCCGAATTTGTGGCGGCGATCGAAGACGGATCCGGGCAATCAACCGGATATGCGCGCGAAGGAACGCTGGAGATTTTTTCGACGCCGAGCGGCGAGGCGGATCGCGACCGCCGGGTCGCCGAGTGCCGGCGATTGGGGGTGGCCGCTGAGCCAGTGACGCTCGATACCGCGCGGCAATGGGAGCCCGCACTCGGTCCGGCCGCGCGCGCCGCTGCGTGGCTTTGTGAAGAGGGCACGGCCGAACCGCGGTCATTGATGAGCGCGGTGTTGGCGGCGGCGCAGAGCAGGGGCGCAGAGTTCCGCAGCGATTGCGGCGTCACAGGGTTGATTCGCGAGCACGATCGGTGCACGGGAGTAATCGCAGCCGGCGGCGAGATCTTCGCGGGTCACGTGGTCGTCGCGGCCGGATGCTTTTCGCACGAGATCGCACCGGAGGACGAGTGGCTCGCGCGGAATGCGCCCACGCGGCCGGTCCGAGGGCAAATGATGGCGTTGCGTCCGGATGGCGCGAGCTTGCGGCGCGTGCTGCGATCCGACAAAGGCTACCTGGTGCCCCGCCGGGACGGGAGGATCGTCGCAGGCAGCACTTCGGAAGAGGCGGGATTCCAACGGCGCGTGACGCCCGCGGGAATGCGCAAAATATTCGAGGCCGCGCTCGAGTTGTTACCGGGGCTCGCTGGCGCAGAAGTGCTTGAAATCTGGTCGGGGCTGCGACCGGGGACGCCGGACGATCTTCCTATTCTCGGACCGACTGACATTGACGGCCTGCTGATCGCCACCGGCCACTACCGCAACGGAATCCTGCTAGCGCCGGTCACGGCCAAGCTCGTTCGAGAGTGGATTACTGGCGCGCGCGGCGGGTTTGATGCGTCGGCATACTCGCCGCTGCGGTTCGCCAATCCGAAGCCGAAAACGCAGAGTGCCCACTAGAACGTACGTGAGACCTCATCGTTTCTCACCTCAGCGGCTGAAGCCGCACGAGTTTGGGGCCGTTGCGGCACGACTGAAGTCGTGCCCTGACAAACAAATGAAGTTGTAGCACGGGTTCGTTAGCGAACGATTGCACTCCGCTGATTACTAACGGAGCCCTCAGAAAATTAAAATGGGATTTTGGTGCGCGTGGGTTCGCGGTTCGACGGACCCGGGAGCGTGGATGCTTGCCCGGGAGCAGTGAACTGCACCTTATCCGCCTCGAGAAAAATTGATCGGTCAATCACGGCTTCGATAGTCGAGCCGCGCGGCAGTTCCGCATCCGGGCCGCGGGACAGCAGCACCGCGCCAAGCCCGGCGGCAGCTCCAATTCCTGCGCCGATTCCGGCGCCTCGGGCGCCTCCCGCAATTCCTCCGATGCCCGCACCGGCGGCGGTTGATTTGATCACCGTGCCCGCATCGGAAGCCTTGTCGGTATCGCCCACCACTTTTCCTTCGTTGTTCACGGTCTCACCGCCGCCCGTCCCGGCGCTGTTCGGCATGGCGTTGAGGTCCACCATGTAGGAATTCGGCAGAATCATTGTGGTCAATTTGATTCCCAGCTCCGCGCGTCCCTTCACGCGTCCTGCCCGCTTCGCTTCGGTGACTTCCCCGCTCATGTAAGAGCCCGCGGGAATCACTACGTGTCCGTCAATCATTATGGGAAAAAGCGTCTCGAAATAGACTGGATCGCCGGGCCGCGCGCTGCGCGTGGAAATCGCGTTGTGCAGCACCAGAGGGATGTGCGTGCCGCCGGGAACTTCGATCATGGCGGGTTTCGTGGTCGCGCTCACGGATGCTGGAGCCAGTGTGCTCGCCGGCGCTAGGGTTGAAGCGGGCGCGCTAGCAGGCGCTGGAGCTGGAGCTGGCGCCGCAGCTGGCGCGGGCGCATTCTGCGCTGGGGGTATCGGCCCCCCATCCTGCGACCAAACGGGAACAGCCCATCCCAGAACGAGGACAGGAAGGGCGGCGCGGAGCATGCGAAACTTGCGGCTGTTCATCAGATTTCCTCGAAACTTCTAGGATCGCCGTCAGATCAAGAGATGCGTTCCATCCAAGTCGAGATGCATGCAGGGTAATCCCATCGCGGCCCGGTTGGCCACTTGATTTTGCGGCGGCGCGTCCCGATCCGCTAAGCTGCGTGACAGATGAAAATGCCGCGCGATGCCAGGCATCGCAGCCAGGCATCCGCCGCGGCGGACTGCGCCCCTACGGCGACTCCGGCGACCAGAGTTGCCGTGCAGCGCCGGCGGCGGGCGCAAAAGCCGCCGGAGTGTACGACTAAGCACGCGCGCAGGTGCCTTGGTGCGGCTGATTCCAGTGGCCCCTATACTAGATGAAGGCGCCTTAGGCCGGATTACACGATGCGATTTCGCTTGCGGACATCCCTGCGCAATAAAACTCTCTTCATCGTCCTGGCGGCGCTGATTGGACTGGTGGGCGGCCTCTTTGTGCTCTCGCGCGCCGTGCTGCTAAGCGGTTTCTCGCGGCTGGAAGCCGACTTCGCGACGGAGAACCTGGGACGCGCGTCGAGCGCCCTGATGAACGAGATTGATACACTGCAACATACGACCGACCAGTTTGCAGACTCGGATCAGTCGTACGCCTACCTCACCGGACCGAATCCCGAGCGCGTTCAGTCCGAATTTCCCGCGCGGATCTTCGAGCAACTTCGAGTGAGTTTCATCGTCGTCCTGGACCGTTCCGGCCGCAGGGTTTTCTCCAAAGGCTTCAACGTGCCCGCGATGAAAACGGCGTCCGTCCCGGAGGATCTCGAGAGCCGCTTGCGGGCGGGTTCTCCCCTGCTGGGCAAAGCCGGGGAGATGAGCGATGTGGCGGGTATCGTGATGCTGGCGTCAGGGCCGGTGCTCATCGATTCCAGCGCAATCCTGACCAGCAATTCAGATGGGCCGTCAGCAGGACGGATGATCATGGGGCGGTCTCTGGACGCTGATGAGACCGTGCGCCTGGCGGAAATGACGCATATGCCGGTTGATATCGAGCGTATTGACCCGGCCACAATGCAGCCCGATTTTCGCGTCGCAGCTGCAACGATCACCGATGAAAATCCCGACTTGATCCGGCCGGATGCGCGCGGTTCGCTCGCGGCGTACCAGGAATTGCACGACATTTATGGCCAGCCCGCTGCGATCCTGCGAGTGCTGCTGCCGCGAAAAATCTACGAGCAGGGCCAGACCAGCCTGCTGCAGTTCCTGCTGCTTTTGCTGGCCGCCGGCATGGTGTTCGGCGCGGTCACGATGTACCTACTCGAGCGATTCGTGATCTCGCGCGTGGGACAGCTCAGCGACGACATCACACAAATCGGCGCGAGCGGCGATCTGGGGAAACGTCTCCATATTTCCGGGCATGATGAGCTCTCCAATTTGGGAGACACCATCAACAGCATGCTCGAGGATCTGGAAATCGGTCAAATCGAGCGGCACGCGGAGCGTGTCCGGCTGACCGTGATGGTCGAGAAAATGCCCGCGATACTTTGGACGACGGACGGGCAACTGGTGATCACATCCGCGATGGGCGCGGGTTTGGACGCTCTGGGACTGCGCTCTCTCGAGCCGGTCGGCCTGCCGGTCCTGGATTTTTTCTTCACGAAGGACAATGACGCTCCGCCGATTGCGGCGCACCGAAAAGCGCTTGATGGGCAATCCGTGGCGTACGAGGTTACGTGGAAGGACCGGCGCTTCGAATCGCACGTGCAGCCGCTGCTTGACGGCGAGGGCGCGATTCAGGGAGTGATTGGCGTCGCGCTGGACATCACCGAGCGCGAGCGCCTGACGGACCAATTGCGCCAATCGCAAAAGATGCAGGCCGTCGGCGAACTCGCCGGGGGCGTCGCGCACGATTTCAACAATTTGCTTATGGTCGTAAAGGGCCACTCGCAGCTGCTTCTGGAGCGCATGCCGGATTCCTCGCCGCTGCGGCTCAGCGTCGAGCAAGTGGAAAAGGCCGCCGACCGGGCCGCGGGGCTCACGCGCCAATTGCTGGCCTTCAGCCGCAAGCAGGTTTTGCAGCCGCGCGTGATGGACATGAACGACTCGGTAGCGGGGATGATCCGGATGTTCTCGCGCGTGATCGGCGAAAACATTCAGATGGCGTTCGTGCCCGGCGGCAAACTTGGCCGTGTGAAGGCGGACCCGGGCCAGATCGAGCAGGTGCTTTTGAATCTGGTGGTCAACGCACGCGACGCGATGCCCAACGGCGGACGATTGACGATCGAAACATCCAACGTGGAGCTCGACCGCGGCTACTCCGCGACGCACACGAGCTTCGAGCCCGGACTCTACGTGATGCTTACGGTTACCGACACGGGCTGCGGCATGGATGCCCAGACGCAAGCGCGCATGTTCGAGCCATTTTTTACGACCAAGGGGCCGGGCAAGGGCACCGGATTGGGGCTGGCGACCGTGTACGGCGTGGTGAAGCAGAGCGGCGGATACATTTACGTTTACAGCGAGTCCGGCCGGGGAACCACATTCAAGATTTATCTACCGCAGGTCAGCGCCGACCTCGACGTGCTCTTACCCGATTCAGAGAAACGGCGAAGCGCGCGCGGAACGGAAACGATTCTGTTTGTGGAAGACGAGCAGAGCGTCCGCGAGCTCGTGCGCGACTACCTGGTGGGCGCCGGATATTGCATACTCGAAGCCTCCGATGGAGTGCAGGCGCTGAAAGTCGCCGCGGCGCACCCGGGTCCCGTCCACATGCTGATTACGGACGTGGTGATGCCGCATCTGAGCGGACCGCAACTTGCCACAAAATTGTCGGCTGAACGAACGGACTTGAAGGTTCTGTTTATCTCGGGTTATACGGACGATACTGTGTTCCGCCATGGCGTGCTTGAGGGAGGCGTCGCATTCTTGCAGAAGCCCTTCAACCTCAAGGCGCTCTCGCAGAAGATCCGCGAAGTATTGAGCGGGCAGCCCGCGGCAGTTCCCCGCACCGACCTTGTGAAAAGTTAGGCTTGGATATTCCCGCAGGAACCGCGAACGCGCTCGCGGCGGCACGTCGAAAAACCTAAATCAAGAAAACACTCTGTCCCGTTAGGTCGAAACGCTTGCGGCATTTCATGTTCCGGCAGGCGGCGAGATTATCCACGCGGACCATGTAGGAACGCGCCTTTGCAAACTGTCTCTTGTCCTCTTCATTCGCCCCCGCGGGACATTGCGACTTTTTCGTCCGCACCATCCAGCGCACTGGAAACGTAGTGTCCTGGCGGCAGTGCGGGCAGACCAGCGCCTGCTGCTTGGTTTCTTCCTTTTCGTCGTAAAATCGCCGCTCGTCCATTCGCCCCCGCCCTGCTAAATTCTACCCGACCAACGCTATTCCTGCACCTCGTTCAGCGTTACGAAGCGAATTCCAGAATCTTTCCAACGCGGCAGCCAATATTCGAGCGCCGCAATCGTGTGGCTGCGATCGGAATTCATCACGCGGTGATCGCCGTCATGCAGCAGGACAATATCGCCTCCCCGCGCGCGGCGCAAGCGCTCAATCACCGGCTCGGCCGGCTGCGGCTTCCAATCACGCGCCCACGCGGACCACATCGCTACGCCGGCGCCGCCACGCCGGCGCACGATTCCGTCAAGCAGCGGACTTCGGAAACCGAACGGAGGGCGCATCCAGCGGGGCCTTTGCGCTGTGGCCAATTCGATTGCGTCGTCGCACCGGTCGAGCTCATCGGTAATGCGCCGCCCGCTGCGCAGCGCGAGTGAGGGGTGCGTGTGAGTGTGATTTCCCAGGGCGTGGCCCCGAGCGGCAATATCATTCACCAGGGACGGGGCTTCGCGAACCCACGCGCCAATCAGAAAAAATGTGGCTTTGACGCGATGGCGGTCGAGCAGATCGAGCAGCGGCGGAGTAATCGCGGGATTCGGGCCATCATCAAACGTAAGAGCAATCGTGGATGCATCGCCGGTGCGGCGAATTGTCGGGCCGAAAAGCTGCGCTGATGGCACCACGGAGCCCCACGTATATGTTCCGCATGCGGCGAACGCTCCGGCTGCGGCACAAAGCGCCGGAATTTCGTAAATCATAGTGGAAATTTTCGCATTGCCGCGCGCGAAACGCTACCCGATGGGATTGCGCAGTTTCATTTGATACGATGGCCGCGGAAATCTCTGAAAAAATGGCCACGCCTCCGCCATCGCCGACCAAATTTCCCGCGTGGATTCGATGGACCGTGCTCTTCTGGCTCGCGATCTGGATTCCAGCCTATTGGCGGACGTGGGGCACGGCAAATTTCCTGCACCTTTGCGACATCGCGGTGATCCTGACATGCGTTGGGGTGTGGACCAACAGCGCGCTTCTGATTTCAAGCCAGGCGGTTTCGTCTCTTCTCGTGGATGCATCCTGGGCGCTCGATGCGATCTGGCGGCTCTTTCGCGGGCGAGCTCTCTTAGGCGGAGCGGACTATCTTTTCGACGCGCACTACCCTCTGTGGGTGCGGCTGCTGTCGCTATTCCATGTCGCGATGCCGGTCCTGCTACTTTGGGCGTTGCACCGGACCGGCTACGACCGGCGCGGTTGGGCGCTGCAATGCGCGATTGCGCTTCCCCTTTTCATTGCCGCGCGGTTCACTGACCCGGCGACAAACATCAACTACGCGTTTATTGATCCCTTCATCCACCGCCAGTGGGGACCGGCGCCGATTCACGTACTAATCAGCTGGCTTTTTATGGCGTTCGTGGTTTATTTACCCACGCATCTGCTGCTCAGGAAACTGTTCCGACGGACGCCAGCAGCGACTGCATGAGATCGAGTTAGTTTCCCAAGCTGCTCCCCTGTTGAGGTGTCATCCCGATTCCGCCAATTGCGGGCGAGGGATCTCTCGTCGATTGACGACCGGGCGAGCGCGTCACACGAAGAGAGATTCCTCGGCCCAAGATGCGGGCCTCGGAATGACGCCTCTCGGTTGGGGAGCCGAGATGGAGTTTCGATACCTAGTTAGATTGCCACGCTTGAATCCCTAATCCGTTTGGCGGATCGCGCGCAGATCAATTCCAAGCTGCTGGCACTTTTTGTAGAGGTGGCTGCGTTCGAGGCCCAGCGCCTTCGCCGTGTTGGTCATGTGATGGCGGTTGCGCTTGAGTTCGGCGAGCAGCGTTTCGCGCTCGAACGATTCCACGCGCCCGGCGAGCGTCCCCGCCCCGAGCGCTCCGGACCCCGATCCGGCGCCAGGCGCCGCGCCCTGCGGCAGGGCTCGTGCGATTGTGGCTGCCTCCACCGCGTCGCCGGTCGCGTACAGCAGCACGCGCTCGATTACGTTGCGCAACTCGCGCACGTTCCCGGGCCACGAGTAGGCCTCCAGCGCCGCGAGCGCATCCAGCGAAAAGCTCTTTGGCTTCCAATGATTCTGTTCCGCGAGCTGTTTCGAGAAATGCTCGGCGAGCACGCGGATATCCTCGCGGCGCTCGCGCAGCGGAGGCAGCACGATCGGAAACACGAACACTCGATGGTAAAGATCCTCGCGAAACGATGCCTGTCGAACCTGCTCTTCGAGGTTGCGGTGCGTCGCGACGACCACGCGCACATCCACGGCAAAGGGTCCTCCGCCGCCGACGCGCTCGATTTCGCCCTCTTCGAGCACACGCAGCAGCTTCGCCTGCATGGACATCGGCATGTCGCCGATTTCGTCGAGAAAAAGCGTTCCGCGATGGGCCTGCTCGAATTTTCCGATATGCCGGGCGGCGGCTCCGGTAAACGAGCCCTTCTCGTGCCCGAACAGCTCCGATTCCATAAGCTCGGCAGGAATCGCGGCGCAGTTCAGCGAAACAAAGGGCGCGCCGTGCCGCGGACTTTTTTCGTGCAGCGTGCGCGCGATCAGCTCCTTGCCCGTGCCCGTTTCGCCGCGAATGCAAACGCGCGTCTCGCTCGCGGCCACCTGCTCCACCTGCGCCATCACGTCGCGCATCGCGGGGCTCGCCCACACAATCTGATGCCGACCCAGCCGGTGCTTCAGATCGCGGTTTTCCTGCTCGAGACGCGCCAGCCGAACGGCGTTCTCCACCGTGAGCAACAGCTTCTCGGTCGAAATCGGCTTCTCGAGAAAGTCCACAGCGCCCAACCGCGTGGCGCGCACGGCCATCTCGATGGTCGCCTGCCCGGACATCATCACCGCGGGCGACGCGACGCCAATATTCTTGAGATCTTCGAGAAGCGCGATGCCATCGCGGCCGGGCATCACCACGTCGGAGAGGATCAAGTCGTAGCGCTCGGCCTTCGCGAGTTCCAGCGCGCGCGCAGCATTGTCGCAGACGGTCGCTTCATGGCCGGCCAGTCGAAACGCGCGAGCGAGCGACGCGAGCGTGTTCGCATCGTCATCAATGATGAGGATGTGGGCTTTCAGCGGCACCGGGGGATTACGCTCCCTCATTCGGAGGCGTCTCGGGCGGTATAGCCTCGGAATGCTCGGCAGCGGACGGCGCAGTCAAGTCTTGCGAATGCATGTAAGAAGGCCGGGCGGGAGGCTTGGCAGGGAGACGAATGTGGAAAGAGGTGCCGACGCCCGTTTCGCTTTCGACCGATATGCGCCCGCCGTGGTCGCTGACCACCGATTGCACGATGGCAAGGCCCAGCCCCGTGCCGTGCTGCTTCGTGGTGTAGTACGGCGTGAATAGGCGCTCGCACTCCTCCGGCGTCAAGCCGCCGCCAGTGTCGGAGACTTCGAGATCTACGTAGCCCGATTCGTGCGTGGTGCGCAACATCAGGACGCCGCCCGCAGGCATCGCGTCCATCGCATTCAGCACCAGATTTTCAATCGCGCGGTGCAGCAGCGCCGCATCGGCCTGAATCAGAGGGAGGTCTTCTTCCAGGTGAAGTTCGGTCGAGATCGGCGGGCGTCCCATGGCGCTGAATTGCGCCTCGAAGAGTTTCACAACGCCGCGGACCACGTCATTCACGTTGACGGGGCCGAGCTCCGGCTGCGGCATTTTCGCGAAATCGCTGAATCGGCCGACGATGTTTTTCAGGTGCTCGATTTCCGAGAGCAGGATTCCCGTGGATTCCCTGAAGACTTCTTCGAATTGCTCGGGACTCTGGTCCTTCGCGCGCTGAAGATTCTCGACCGTGGTTTGCAGCGGAAAGAGCGGATTCTTCAACTCATGGGCCAGCCGCCGCGCCAGCTCGCGCCACGCGGCCACGCGCTCCGCCTGCACCAGCTGTTCGCGCTGCTCGGTCAATTGCGTGGTCATGCGATTGAACGCGGTGGCGAGTTGGCCGATTTCATGCCGCCCGTGTACGTCCACTCGCGCGCCCCAATTCCCTTCCGAGACTTCGCGTGCCCCTTCGGCCAGTTTGCGCACCGGCCGTGTCACCCGTGCCGCGCCCCACCAGCTCAGCAACAGTCCAAAGCACAAGCCCATCGCCACCACCGCCAACGCGAGATCGCGAATGTGTTGTTCGAGCTTCACCACTTCCTGCTGCGAGCTTCCGACCAGCAGCACGCCGAGCAATTCTTTCTGCCGGCCCAAGAGCGGCAGAGCATGAAACGCCTCCGCGCTTGCTGGGTCGGCCGTCCAGGAAATTTCAAATGTTCGCTCCTGGGGCTGCTGGCGCTCCTGCTCGATGAAGGAAGCGAGGCGGTCGCCGTCCGCGACGGGGCCCGACGCGTCCACCAGGTTGGTGGGCTGGAAGGCCGGGTCCAGGTCCAGATACAGCAGTGCGCGCATCCCGGCCGGAAGGACCAGGGAATTCAGAAAATCCTTTCCGAGCCGCTCGCCGCCCATGATGAAGAGATCCCGGTCGCCCACACGAACCGACGAAACGGCCATCAGCCCGAGCGCGGGACCGTCTTGCGTGTCCACTTTCAACAGGAACGAGCCCAGCGACGACCAGTCCTGCGATTGCGTCAGCCAGTCCATTTTGTAGCCGAAGCGCGCAGGCCATTCGTTCGAGGAAATAATCGCGCCATCGGTGGCGACAAAATCGAGGAAATCGAGCTGATGGGATTGCGAGACGCCGCGTGCGTCGTTTACGTAAACGGAGACGTCCGACTTCGGGCGGCTCAGATCAATCGCCATGCGCACGGTGCCTTCCGCGTCGGCGATTCCCTGTACCCTGTGGACTACATCCTGCCCGCGGCGTTGGAATTCGCCCTCAAACTGCGCCACCAGCGCCTCGCTGTGCTGCCGATTCAAATCGTCAAACGCACGCCGCGCCACGACGGTGACGCCGGCGGCAATCACTCCGACAGACAGCAGCAGCGCGATCGTGAAAACCCAGAAGAGCTTGGAGCGAAACGTCACTGTGATTCCTGTTCCAGCCAGACATCGGCAAAAGGCCAGCCTTCGCCAGCCGCCGGCGCTTTCCAGTTCCTGACGCGGGCGCCCAAACCGTACACCCGCGGGAGCCACACGAGCGGCACGACGCGACAACCGTTCACGATAGTGCGTTCGCGTTCGTAAATCTGCTCGGACGACGCCGCGACGGGCAGCGGCGGCGCGTCGAGGCCAGCCATCGGTGCGAGCGCGGACTGAAAGCTCGAGAGCGCGTCACGAGGATGAAACGACGTCATCCGCAGCCGCACCAATCGCGCATCGTACTTCGGAGACGATGCCGCAGGGCTCGCGATCGGCTCCGCCGAAAGTCCGATTCCCGCATCCCGCGCATTCACAGCGATTCGCTCCGCGATCGCCTGACCGAGCGAATCGCCCGAATCATATCCCAACACAATCCTCGGCGAACCTCCGATTTGCGACCACAAATCCTTTGCGCCGGCTGCGTCCGTGGCTGTCGAAAACAAGAACGCCGTGCCGTTCGACCATTGCGGCAGCAATCCACCGGCCGGCTCGCCTTCCTTCTGCAAAATGAAATTGACGATTGCGGCGCGGTCAATCGAGCGAGCAAGCGCTTCGCGGGCGTGCGCGTCTTCCGCAATGCGGCGCCCCGCGACAAAAACCAGCGCCACTAGCACCTCCGGCTTCGAAGTGCTGACGCGCACGCCGCGCTCGGAGGCGCGCCGCGCTTCCTCGGGCGGAATTTCCGCGAAGTCCGTTTTGCCGACTTCGAGATCGAGCAGGCGATCCTTTGAGGCGCGCCCCATCTCGATGTCAATCGAGTCCACGAACGCACGCCCGCCGCGATAGTTTTCGTTGGCGGCGAGGGTCAGTTGCTTGCCCGGCTCCCACTCGGCGATGTGAAACGCGCCCGAACCTGCAACGCCCACGAACGTGCCATCAGGATTTCGCTGGTCGTAAAGCAGCGCGCCGATCTCTTCCCGCGCCGCGGCCTCGGCAGCATCGGCCGGCGCTCCGGCGGGGTCGAGCGAATGAACGACCGCGCCAATTTCGACGCGCACGGTTCCGCCATATCGCGGCCGCCGCGACGTCTCTACGCGGCCCGCGCAAAGCAAAGCGAGGCTAATTACCGCAAGAAACAGACACAATTGAAGCTTCATACATTCCTGACTCGAGATTCCGCGAGACTACTCGGGCCGAATTACCATCACCGGCCGCCCAGAACGCCAGAATGGGACCGGGAAGCTCCATGGGCTGGCCGATGGCTGCCGCCGCGCGGTCCCTGATCTCGTAGAGCTGAATCTGGTCCTTCTGGCTCCAATCACCCACGCCGGTCGCCAGGACCTGCCATGCCGAGCCGCAACCGCTGGCGATCGAGACGATGTCGCTTCCCCAGCCGTCAAAATTCGAGGCGGGTTCAGCGGCGCCCACGAAGAGCTGCGTTTGGCCGTCGAGGCCCGCGACAATTCGCCGGGAAGAACTTAGCCCGGTCGTCTCCGGCGAAGGAGACGCGGAAGAGAAGAAGGGCGGGAACTTCGCCTGCAAGTCATTTGAAAAAGTGACACTGCCAGAAAAATAATTTCGCGTGGGGTTGGCTGCCCAGCTGACCGTGCCCATCGGCCATTGCTGGCCGGCATTCTCGCGGCATTCCACCGAAAAGCTGGGATTCCACGAGCCGTCGCACCGCGTTCCGCCTACAAACGCGCTCACGTGCATCGGATCCGCCGCCACGAGGTGCCCGCGAAGATCGCGCGGTGTGTAACGCCTGGAAATGGGCTGCGCATCACGAAGCACTTGCGCGCCGTCGTCGAATTCGTAGGCCACAAGGCGGTCCGATTCCAGGAAATACCAGAGCACACGGTGCGAGTCCGCGGGCACCTGCGCGAAATCGAGAATTGGAATGGCTTGCTGCCAGATAATTTTTCGCTGAATTCCTGGCTCGGGGCCGGGCTGGGGCGGCAGCTCATCCGTGCTCGCGACGGGAACGACCGCTACCTGCTGGGCGTCGCCGCGACGAATTTCCGCGACGAGGACGAAACCCGCAAGATTCTGCGAGATCGTGACCTGCACCTGCGCATCGGCGGGTGCCGGGATGGAACGAGCGCCTCGCAGTGCGACGTCATCTTCGAGGGTCTGGCGGATATTCTCGAGGTCCGCCGGCGCTGCCGGGGAGACGTCCTTGACGTCGAGCGAAAACGAGTGCGTAGAACCCAGCGCGACGGCAATTTTTTGCGCCAGGGTGTACACGGCCTCACTCCACGCGTGGGGAAGCTGGCCGGGCGCTTGCGCGAAGGACGGGGTTGCGGCGCAGGCGAATAATGAGACGGCAAGAATACAGCGCAGGATGGAAAGAAGTATTCGGCGGGGCGGCCGCATCGGCTTGTGCCAATTGGGCAATGCGTTCTTCGTGAGTCATCGTAGCACAACCTCGTAAGCGGCCCAGATGTTGCGCCGGCGGGGGCTTCGTTTGGTACACATCTGGCGAAACCCCCTGCAAGGGTTTTTGCCGGCGTTACTCCCGAGCGGGTCCGGTTTCTTTCTGGTTCCTAGCCCGAACCCGAAAAATTCCAGACCGGCCTGGAATCTCTACGGTTTCGTGAGCGGCTTGGAGAGCAGACTGCCCGAATCGCTGGCCATGGCTGACTTCAGCACATCGTTGGTGAAGAAAAATTTGCCGTCGTTCGGCACCATCATGATCTGCACGCGATCGGAAAGCCGCTGCGCCACCGTTAATTGCACAAGCAGAGGATTGACCTTAAGCGCGGCCGCCTGCAGTTGCATCTCTTCACCCTCTGCTTGCGCGGTCAGACGAATCCGATTGGCCTCGGAATCCGCCTGCAATTTTTCGCGCTCTTGTTCGGCTTCCGCGGTTACGCGAATGCGGTTGGCTTCTGAATCGGCGAGCAGCTTCTGCCGATCCTGGTCGGCCTGCGCCGTGACGCGAATATGATTCGCTTCAGAATCGGCCTGAAAACCCTGGCGCTGCTGTTCGGCTTTGCTGTCAATTACCTTGGCCTGCGCGGCGGCTTCGGCGTCCTCGATGGTCGTTTGCTTCCGCGCCTCGGCCTCGAGGCGCGACTGCTCAATCTGCTTTTGTTTGAGCGGCAGCGTGTACTGCATGGCGTCCGATTGCGCCTTGGCCATGATCACCTGCGCTTGCGCGTCCCCCTCGGCGCGCTTTACCTCGCGAGCTTTCGCGGCCTCGGCTTGCGATTGAGCGATGGCCACTTTCTTCTGCTCGATCTCGGCGTCCACCGAGGTGCGGTCATCTTCCTGCTCCTTCAGCAGAAGGTCTTCGAGGCCCCTGGCATACTCCTCTGGCAGCTCGACTTTCTTCAGCAGGACTTCCTTCACGACGATGGCGTCGCCGCCCAGGCGCGTGGTGATCAGTTGCGCGGAGCGCGAGCGGAACTCCTCGCGCTTGGTCGAGAAAAGATCGCGCACCACGTAGTTCGGCGCGACCTCGTGAAACGCGGCGACGACAGTCGGCTCGACAATCTCGGAGTCCACGGGCTGCGGCACGTTCGCCTGAATAAACGCGAGCCGCGTCGGATCGATGCGGTAGCGCACGGTCACTTCGAGGCCAACCGAAAGCCCCTCGCGCGCCTGCACTTCAAGTAGTTCCATTTTGTCGTTGCGGACCGCCAGGGCGGTCGTCGAGAAAACTCGGTCGCGGATGTCGAATAACTGAACGCGGTCAACCAGCGGGACGATCAGATGAGTGCCGGCATAGAGCGTTCCGGGGCGCACGCCCGAAAGCTGGCTGATGCGGACGCCTGCGTATCCGTCCGGGATCACCAGAATGCTGACACCCAGAAGACCCGAAATCGCGGCGATGACGGCGAGCTTCGCGGCGGCGCCCCACCGGATTTGGCGGCGGATTCGCAGCGATGCCACCGGTGGGGTCGGCGCGGGGATTTCACCCGGCAGCGCGACGTCCACAGGCTGCTTCTGGCGCCGCAGCAAGAGCCGGTCGAGCTCGTCTGCCAGATAGATGTCATACAGGACCATGCCCGCGACACACGCAAACAGGCCGAAACAGGTTGCGATCAACATGAATCTCAGGAACAGCATGGCATTCCTCCTCTACCCGTCGGGGACCAAGCGCGCCTCCGAAGAGTTCGCTCAGCCGGCGCGCCTCTGGCATGCCGGGGCGTTTCCTGCCCTACGATTGACGCCCATCCCGCGTGTGGTCCCTCCGCACGGGCATCAAGCTGGTCAGGCCGTACAGCCCGACCCATTCGAGCCCGAGCGCCAATCCCAGCGCCGCGATGATTACTCCTGCTACCTCTGCGAATCCGACAAAAGTGTCCATGGCCGTCCTCTTCCTGGCTGGGCCTGCAGGGCTCAACATTGCAGATGAGTGGCCAGAGAGCGCCGCACTGGCGGGAGAGAACTTAGCAGCGGCTGCACAGAATGGATCCGTGGCGGCCAAAACACGGCGTGGAAAATGGCACGCGATCAGACGCGTCGCGGCAAAGCCCCGCGATACGGTAGAATGCCCGCCGAACCGCGATCATCTTCATGAATCCCACAAATAGAACATTTGCCCGGCGCGTGCAATTCGTGGTCCCGATGCTAGCGCTGGCTTGCGGCATCGCGAGCCCCGGCGTGGCCCAGCAGAAGAAGCGACCGGCCGCGCGAAAGCCCGCCATCGCGGCGTCCGCGGGCCAGGCGAATCCCCCGGCCGCGACACTGGCTCAGGCGATCCGGGAGAACAATCTAGGCCTCGCTCTAATGGACCGGCGCGATTTTCCCGGCGCGCTGGGCCGATTTCAGACGGGGTGCGTGATGAACCCGGATTCCGACACGGGCTGCCTGAATATGGGAATCGCTCTGCTGAACATGGGCCGGTACGACGACGCTCGACAGGTGCTTGCCAAGTCTGTCGAAAGAGACCCGCAGAGCATACGCGCCTGGTACAGCCTCGGCTTGCTCGAAAAGGCTCTGGGGCACCCCGACGCCGCTCGCGAGGATTTTGAAAAGGTGGCGGCAATCGATCCGAACGACGCGGGTACCCAATACTTTCTGGGGTATCTCGCCTCGCAGGCGCAGAAATACGCGGAAGCGGTCGCGGCGTTCAAACGGGCGATCGAGCTTGATCCGTTCCATGCCTCGGCAGAGTACGGACTCTCCCAGGCCGAACAGCATATGGGTGACGCCGACGGCGCGAAAGCGCACCTCGAACGGTTCCAGCGCATCACGGATGAAAAACTGGGCGCGCCGGTTCGCTTTCTCTACGGCGAGCAGGGGAAGTATTCGTTCGGACAGGAGATGACAGCACCCGCCGAACCTGTGCCTCCGGCGATTCCGGTCACGTTCGTCAACGTGACTTCGATTTCGGGCTTGCCGCTGGCGCCGGCCGTGGCCGCGACTCGTGCGCGGCCGGGCGGCAAGCATCTCATCCCCGTCGGCGAAGCCCCCGCATCCACCCTGGCGAGCTTTCTCGGGAGCGGCGCTTGCGTGTTCGACTATGACGGCGACGCCAAGCCCGACATTTTTCTCGTCAACGCGGATGGCAAAGGGAATGCGGCGCTCTATCGGAATACTGGCAAGGGGACGTTCGTCGAAGTGACGAAAGCGGCGAAGCTCGAATTCCACGGCGAGGGGATCGGCTGCGCCGTCGGCGATTATGACAATGACGGCCACCCCGACCTCGCGGTCACCTCAGGAGATGGCATCACGCTGTTTCACAATGAAGGCAACGGGACGTTTAAGGACGTGACCGATGTCGCGGGGCTTCGCCAGGCAAATCAACAGGCGAACCAAGCCGGCGACCAGCCCATTCCCCAACCGGTGGAACAAGCGGGCGACGGGGCATCTGCCCTCGCGATGGGCGTGACGTTCGTTGACTACGACCAGGACGGTGACCTCGACATTTACGTCACGCGGTTCAGCAACTTCCCACTCGAGTCCAAAATCGACCTTTTTACGTTCCCGGAGGATGCGCCCACTCCCGGGAACATCCTGTGGCGGAACAACGGGAACGGTACGTTCGTGGACAGGACGAAAGAGCTGGGACTTGGCGGCAGCTCACCTTCGGTCGGCGCCGTCGGAAGCAATCTGAGCAACGATCGCGCGATTGATCTGGTTGTTACCGGCTGGCAGAAGTTCCCCACGGTATTCGTGAACACCCGCGAAGGCACGTTTCGCGCCACGAGCCCATGGGCCATCAGCATGCCGGGTCCCGCGGCGGGTGTCGTGGCGGCCGATTTCGATCACGACGGCTGGATGGATCTGGCATTCACGCACTGGGCGTCGCCCGCCGTGACCGTGTGGCGAAACGTGCGGGGAAAATCGTTTGAACGCGTCCCGCTCGTGGTGCCGGCCTGGATGCGCGCCTGGGGGATCGCCGCGCTCGATTACGATAACGACGGCTGGGTGGACCTGGTCGCCGTGGGCGAGACGTTTGCGGGCGAAGGCCGAATCGCGCTTTTCCGCAATGAGGGACCAGCGGGTTTTCGCGATGTTTCGCATGAGACCGGCCTCGACAAAATCATGCTGCACAATCCGCGCGGAGTGATCGCGTTCGATTACGACGGTGACGGATCGGCGGATCTGCTGATCACCCAGAATAATTTGCCGCCGGTGCTTCTGAAAAATGTGGGTGGAAACAAGAACGGCTGGCTGAAGCTGGCCTTGAGCGGCGATCCGGACAACAAGACCGGAATTGGGACTCGGGTAGATATCTTCTCCGGCGCGTTGAGGCAGGCCTGGGAAGTCACTGGCGCTTCCGGATATCTCGGTCAGGGTCCGCCGGAGATTCTGACCGGCATGGGCAACGAGCGGCAGGCTGACGTCATCAAGTTGCTCTGGCCTACAGGTATATTGCAGAGCGGGATGCAGGTGCCGGGAGGGACGCGCACGCCGATCACGGAGACGGAGCCCGGCGATTCCGCGCATTGAGGGCCGGCCCACAAACAAAACGGCATTCCCGAGTTTGGCACGTCCAATATTTGGCGAGCACCGGAGCGCCGGACTGCTTGCCGGCAGGCGCGTTGGTGTAGGTTGGCATCTGTTTCTTGCGGCGTTCGGTTCCGACACGAAAATTTAATTTCGAGGAAATTATGCGATTCAAGAGTTTCGGATTTATCGTGGCGACCGTATGCTCCGTTTTGGTCTGGGGTAGCGCGACCTATGGTCAGACCGACGCGCGGCGTACGTCCACGCCGGCGGCCCTCGATGAGCGCAGAGAGGCGTTGAAAAAGCTGATCGCCGAGGAGTGGGAATACGAGTTGCATGAAAGTCCTCTGACAGCCACAGTCTTCGGTGATTACCGCTACAACGACAAAGTGGATGACTTCTCCCTCGCGGAGGTGATGAGACAGGACAAGGCGTCTAGGGACTTCCTGACGCGCTTGGATGCCATTGACACCGCGGGATTCCCCGAACAAGAGCAGCTCAATAAGACTCTTCTCGCGCGCAAACTGCGCCAAGACATAGAGGACGACGAGCTAAAGGATTACGAAATGCCGCTCGACCAGTTCACCGGAGTTCATTTGAGCCTCGCGCAGATCCCGAGCGGCGTGCCCGCGGACACTTCGAAACACTATGAGGACTATTTGGCACGGCTGCACCAGATGCCTCGCGCGATCGACCAGATAATCGAAGTGGCCCGGCTCGGGGAGAAAGATAAGTTGATGCCGCCGAAGTTCGTGCTGGAACTGGTGGCCAAGCAGTGCGATTCGATTGCAGCCGCCGCGGGCGAGGCCAGCGCGTTTGCCGCTCCGATCCTGAAATTCCCGGCCGCGGTTTCACCCGAGGATCAGAAACGCTTGCACGATGCGATTGTAAAAGCGATCGATACCGAAGTGCGTCCTGCGTACGCGAAGCTCAGCCAATTCGTGCGGGA
>Ga0182018_10000457_pt1 | contig 53587 bp, 55 predicted proteins | sample 812P2MmetaG_FD_120490 | JGI IMG/M metagenome (GOLD analysis project Ga0182018, IMG submission 120490) | Permafrost microbial communities from Stordalen Mire, Sweden - 812P2M metaG | ecosystem: Environmental > Terrestrial > Soil > Wetlands > Permafrost | place: Sweden: Stordalen | collected... | reverse complement strand
TTGGCCCACCGGCGAGCGCGCCAACTTCAGCGCCGACCTGACCTGCTGCGCTCCTTCTTAAAACACAGTCCGCTTCCTTTGCGTCTCAAATAGGACATTATTTATACAGGTGTCAATAGCCCAAAAGTTAGCACAACTAGGGGGAGCACAACAGCACCTTGGTAGTCGGATGGTTCGGGTGACTCCGAGTTGGGTGGTTCTGAATGATTTCCAACAAGTTCCCGGCCAAGTGGGCGGGTCGTGATGTTCAGCCGTTTGATGCGTGTTGCTGGGAGGCGGGGGGTCTTGAACTGCTTTTAGCCGCCAATGCGGCATTCACTTTTTTCTGCCTCTCTGCCTGTGCTACCGCTACTTCCTGCTTCATGCTCATCAAACTCAGCCGCGAGCTTGTAATTCTTCCATCTTGAAATGAGAACCAAACCCAAAATGTGTCTCCGGTCAATGGTGCATTCGGCTGTTCTGGTATGTTAGCAGGTTTTTCCTGCGCCTCTAAAAAAGCTTCACCGGGAGCAGTCGCAATTCCCCCTTCATAAAAGGGTGTGCCCGGTGTGGCTGTCGAGGGGCTGGTCGTCGGATTTATTGCATACATCGGGACGCGCATCAGCATTCCGAGGTTCGGTTTTCCTGCCAGTAACTTTTCGGCTTCGTTTTGTTTTTCTTTGATTAAATTGCTGATTTTGAATTCTACATACGACCTCGCCGCAAGCCTGATGAGAAGTTCGCCGCCTTTCATCGCATCGGCTCGCGGGGCCGGTATGCTTTTCGGTGGATTCAGAAGAAAATCAGCATTTTGTCCTGCACGCGGTGCATCAGCAATCAAACCAAACGTCGTTGCCATCGCGACCGCCACACATACGAATTTGAATTTATTTTGCATACGCAATCAGGTTGCTGGCATTTGTTCAAACCAGACTCATTTCACCTGACTTTCCAAGAAACGAGCCAGATGTCAAGTCATACCTTTCAGACGGAGAATAGGCGCAGGCGCGCGGCGGTCGGAGGATTATTCCAGCCGGATTCAAGCGAAGGCGCAGCGGCGCCGGTGGCGGGTTCGGAGAAAGCCAGCGTAAACAGCAGCATGATCACCGCCGGAAAAATGCGGGACGGAAATGCCGCGCTTGTTCCTCCTCTGGATGCCGCCGCTTTGCCCGAAGGACAATACATGCAATGAAATTGAAGATTACGAATCAGTCTAATTTACGACAATGGAAAGAATTTAATATGGCAATTTTCAATTCAATGGCGCCGGCTCGGCGGCGAACCTCGCGCCACCGGTTTTTCAAAATTTTTATTAAAAGCACGCGCTGGTCGGCTCTTTGGCCTGCGTGAAAGAACACTACGATTTGGTGTGTGGCCGGATTGTCAGCGCTGCCGACGCCAAGCAGGCCGCCGCGATATTTGGATTTTAGGATTCCTGCAAAACGGTTCACTCCCGCTCCAGCGTCATCAATCCGGCGCGCAAAAAACCGAGCGCGTAGGCCATGCCGGCGTGCCATGGCGCGGCGCAACTCATCTGCGGCGCATGGTCGGGAATAATGACGCCGGTGAAATTATTTTTCTTCAGAATCCGCAGCACGCGCAGCACGTCCACGTCGCCGTCGTCAATGAAAGTTTCTTGGTAAAACGGAACTTTGCCGCGGACGTTTCGCAAATGGACGTAGGCGACTTTTTTCTGGCGGCTGTAAGTTTCCGCGGCGTCATAAACATCGCCGTCTTTCATTTCGGCGATCGTGCCGGCGCAAAACTCCAGCGCGTTGCGCGGGCTGGGTTTCAAATCAATCAATTTCTGGTAAAGCTGCGGCTGCCAGACGAGGCGCGGCTGCGCGCGGACGGTCGGCAACGGCGGATCATCGGGATGCGCGGCGAGTGTCACACCGGCTTGCTCGGCGACAGGAATCAATTCATCAAGGAAAAACTTCAGGCGCGACCAGAGTTGTTCCGAAGTCGCCGTTGGCACAATGCCTGGCGCGGCATTTTTGTCGAAAACCATGTTCCAGACCATTCCGTTCGGCAAAGGTTTGTCGAGCGGGCCGTTCATGCCCACGGCCTCGGCGTCGCCGCGCGCGAATTTCCCCTTCACGCGGCCTGCGACGCCGGCGATCGAAAAGTTGTAGCCAAAAACCGGAATGCCCGCCTTGCCGACGTTGCGGATGATGGTTTTGAGATTTTCGATCTGCTGCAATTTCTTCGGGCCGTCGAGCAGCACGTCGTGCCAGTGCGCCGGATCAAAATTTTCAATCGCTTCAAGTTCAAGGCCGTGGGCGTTGATTTCCTTTTTGATGGCGGCGAGTTCGTTGAACGTCCAGAGTTTTTTCGGATCGCCCGCAAGTCCCCAGCCGGTGTCGTCGCCGACGGGCTGGTCGCCGGGTTGGTTGCTGCGCGACGAGCGGAAATAATCCACCAGATGGATGACGAGATGCGTGCAGCCGCATTGCCGGGCAAAACGGAAATGCTCCGCGTCAAGCTGGTGCCGGTAGAGGCCGAGGCCGGGTTTCATTCCGCCCACGATTGGGAAAACGGCGGCGAAGTTCAATCTTGAATTTCACCGCCTCGACTTCGCGCGGATTTTTGTTAGGTTTTATTTGTGAGTTTTGCCGCTGAATTCAATTCATTGTCGCTGCAATCGTTCGTGAAGCGCTCGCTGGACGCGAATGCGAATTCCGTCCGCGAAAGTCTGGCGAAACCAAAATTCTCGCTGAACGATTTTGCGAATTTAATTTCTCCCGCCGCTGGTGAATTGCTCGAACCACTTTCGCACCGTTCACAGCAATTGACGCAGCAGCGTTTCGGCAAAGTCATCCGCCTCTTCGCGCCGCTGTATCTTTCCAACGAGTGTATCAACAATTGTTCTTACTGTGGCTTCTCGCGCGACAATGCGATTTTGCGCGTGACACTTTCCATCGAGGAGGTTTTGCACGAGGCGCGGGAATTGAAGCAACAAGGTTTTCGCAACATTTTGCTCGTCGCGGGCGAGCATCCGAAATTTGTCTCGAACAATTATCTGCGCGATTGCGTCGCCGCGTTGCACGTGGAAATTCCCAGCGTCTCGCTCGAAGTCGGGCCGATGGAAACGGACGAATATAAGCCAATCGTCGCGGCGGGCGCGGATGGACTCGTCGTTTATCAGGAAACTTACGACCGCAAAATTTACAACGACATGCACACCGCCGGGCCGAAGAAAAATTTCGACTGGCGGCTCGAAACCGCCGAACGCGCCTACGCCGCCGGATTTCGCCGGCTCGGCATCGGCGCGCTGTTCGGTTTGAGCGACTGGCGTTACGAGGCGGTTTGCGTCGCGGCGCACGCGGATTTTTTGCTGCGCCACTGCTGGAAGGCGCAGTTGACGATTTCGCTGCCGCGGCTGCGGCCGTGTGCGGGTGAATTCCAACCGCTCACGCACATGGCCGACCGCGAACTGGTGCAGCTCGTGTGTGCGTTCCGGCTGATGTTTCCCGACGCTGGCCTCGTGCTCTCGACGCGCGAACCGGCGCGGCTGCGCGACGGCCTGATTCCGCTCGGCATCACGCTGATGAGCGCGGGCAGCCACACCGAACCGGGCGGTTACACCGGCGCGGGCCGGGAAAAAATCCACCACACCGAGCGCGGGCGGATTGTGGAACTCGCTTCCGGCGCAAGCGAATGGGCGACGACAAACGGTCACGCGACGAATGCGACCGGCCAGTTTGAGATCGCCGACGACCGTTCGCCGGGCGAAGTGGCGGAACTGATCCGCAAACTCGGTTACGAACCGGTGTGGAAAGATTGGGACGCGGCGCTGACGGTGTGAACAACGCACCTTGCTTCCGCGTTAGTGGTTTGACTAGAATTCAACACTTGAATTTACAAAAGCATGATTCGCCGAATTCAAATCAAAAACTACAAGTCACTTAAAAATATTGAAGTGAGCTTGGGGCAGCTTGCTGTCATCTTCGGCCCTAATGCTGTTGGTAAAAGCAATTTGTTTGATGCGCTGAATTTGCTCGCCCGCCTCGTCACCAAAAAAAATCTTAAAGAGGCATTTGATGGACATCGCGGATTGCCGATTGAAGCGGTTCACTACGACAAAGGAACAATTCGGGATTTGCTGTCTGAAAAGACGCATACGATTTCGTTTTCTGTGGATGTCGAGCTTAGTGCTCCTGTCATCAGTGATGTAGAAGCTCGCATCAAAGAATTGCGCCAAGGCATTGACAAGAAAAACGATGAGCCAGAAGACAAAACAAAGATCACCAATCATCAACTTCGATATGATTTGGAAATTGAGGTGATTTCCGCTTCGGGTCAGTTGCGGGTAATGAACGAACGGTTGGCGGCCTTGCGAAATAACGGTCAGGCAGAAAAAAAGCGGGGCGCATTTATTGAGAAGGTTGGCAACAAGTTAAGCCTGCGCATGGAGGGACAGTCGCACCCAACCAATCACGAAATCGGTTTGGATTATACAATCACATCCACGCCGCTCTATCCGCCGCATTATCCCCATTTAACCGCATTTCGCGAGGAGATGGCTCGGTGTCACTTTTATTATTTTGAGCCACGGGCGTTAATGCGCGAAGCCAACGGCATTGCTGAAGTCAATAATCTCGGACCTCGCGGCGAAGATTTGGCCGCGTTTTATCACACGCTTTCACTCAAAGAACCGAAACAATTCCAAGCGTTGAAATTGGCCGCGCAACAGATTTTACCTAGATTGGAAGACATTGATGTGGAACGAACCGATAAGGCCGAACTGTTCTTGCGCATTAAAGAGAACGGCGCGTATTACTCCAATCGTCTTATATCAGAGGGGACGTTGCGTGTTTTAGGATTACTGGCCGTGCTGTCACCATCCTCTAAATCCACGACCATTGGCTACGAAGAACCAGAAAACGGAGTTCACCCACGCCGGTTACAGCTAATTGCTGAAATGCTAAAAAATGCAGCAAACGAAAATCGGCAAATCTTGATAAATACACACTCGCCAGTTCTGCCGGGCTATTTCAAAAACAAAGACCTGTTGAAATGTCAAAGATCAGGAACAGCTACAACCATTGTGCCATTCACGTCTTTAGGCGAACTCTTCCGAGCAGATGAAATAGAGGAAAATCTGGAAGATCAAATCCTGCGCGGTGATTATGGCGGCTAAATACATCATCGCTTATTTTTTAGAAGACATCGGTCAGGAAGCAATTATTCCGCCCTTGGTAAAGCGACTCATTGGCGAAGCCGGTAAACCGGCTGATAATTTTGACCATCGCACTCTCAATGCTCGCGGTGGACGTTCGATTTCTGCTTACAAAGATTTTTTGGCTGATGCCAAAAGTAAAATGCACCTGCCAGCAGATTTGCTCATCGTTGGTTCTGACGGAAATTGCCAAGGTTTTGCTACGCGTCGCGATGAAATCAAAGCCATTGCCGCAAACCCGCCTTACCCAATAGTTGTAACTGCCGTGCCAGACCCGCATGTGGAACGCTGGTATTTGTTAGACCCTTCGGCTCTTTCAAATGCAGCTGGGATTTCCGAGATGCCTGCCTTGCCGGCGCACAAATGTGAGAAAAACTATTACAAGCAACTTTTGCGATCCGCTTTTAACAACAGTTCCATCATTCCCCTGCTCGGCGGAACAGAGTATGGGCCGCTCGTAGCCGACAAAATGGATTTGTATGCCGCCAGCAAAGCGGATCACGGACTGGCTGAATTTGTTGACGGAGTTAAATCTTGGCTAAAGCAGCTTCCTTAAAATCATTTTGCACAAGCTCGGCGCGCATAACGAGTCCAACAGCTTTTTCCGTGAACAAGAATTTCGTCACCGCCAACGGAAAGCCGGTCGCGGCGCAACTGCCGTGCTCGCTGGAGGAATTTCTGGTCGCGCAAAAACTGCCGCCGCGCAGCGTCGTCGTGACATTTCAACCGAACCGCGTTAAATTCATTCCATGAGTCCGCAGGCGGCATTGGATTTTCAGATCGCGCGTTACCGCGAAATGAGCGGCGAGGAGCGGCTGGGCATCGCGCTGGATTTGCACGAGCTGTCGTGCGACCTCGCGCGCGAGGGCATCCGTGCACAGCATCCCGGCGCGGACGAGCGGGAGGTGGCGCGGCTGCTGCGCCAGAGGCTGGAACTGGCGAGGGCATCGTGACCGAGCGCGAACTTTTGGCGGACTGCCTGCGCCGCTTGAACCGCTCGGAACTGGCTTATCTGCTCACCGGCTCGATGGCGAGCAATTTCTGGGGCATACCGCGCACGACGCACGGCCTGGATTTTGTCATCCAACTGCCGCCGTCCGCCGTGCCGCGTTTGCTGGAAGTTTTTCGCGGCGGATTTTTTCTGGACGAGGCGGCGGTGCGCGCGGCATTCAAGCCGCCGTTCCAGTTCAACGCGATTGACGAACGCTCGGCACTGAAGGTGGATTTCTGGCTGCCCAAGCCGGAGGCGTTCGACCGCGAATTGTTTTCACGACGGAAAAAAGTCCGGATTTTCGGCGAGCCGGCGTGGATTGCGACGGCGGAGGACGTGATTCTGCACAAACTTTTCTGGAATCGCCTCACCCCTTCGGACCGGCAGCTTGGCGACGCGGCTGGCGTTCTGGCGGTGCAAGGTGAAACGCTGGACAAAAATTATTTGCGCCGATGGGCTGGTGAAATCGGCGTGGCTGCCGAACTGGAAAAACTTTTGCGCGGCGAAATCAAACCGAAGCACACTTAAATCGCCATGCGTAAAATTGCGGCAATTTTATTTTTCTTCGCGGCGGTTTTGGTTTCTTCCGCCGGGGAGACGAATTATTTCTGCATCCTTTGCGGCAAAGGGCCGTTGGAGGGTCATTTCTGGATGTCCAAGTGGGGCGCGGTCTGCGACGATTGTTATCAGAAGTATCAAGACCGCTGCTCCATCTGCGGCCTGCCGATCAGCGACGGTTTCGTGAAAACGCCGGACGGACGGTTCATCTGCAAGTTCGACAAGTCGAACGCGGTGTTCAGCGCGGAAGAGGCGAAGGAAGTTTTCGAGGACACGCGGCGCGACGTGGTGGAGATGTATGGCCAGAGTTTCGCGCTACAATATCCGGACGTGACGGTGAACGTGTTCGACGTGGATTACTGGTCGGAGAAGGGCCGAACGAACAATCTGGACAAGTTCGGTTTTGCCCACACGCGCAAAACCGCGGACGGCCAATGCACGCACGAGGTGGTGCTGTTGAGCGGGCGGTTGCGCGATGAGATGATCGCCACCGCCGCGCACGAATACACGCATTTGTGGATCAATGAGAATTGTCCGACCAACCACGTCATTGACGGCGACACGGTGGAGGCGATCTGCGAATTGACGGCTTACAAGCTGATGGAGGAAAAAAATCTGCCGGAGGCGCAGAAGCGAATCCTCGAAAATCCCTACACCAACGGAAAAATCAAAACGCTCGTGGACATCGAGCGGGATTTCGGCATCGGCTACATTTTGAACTGGGTGAAAAATGGCGTGACCGGGTCGTTGGACAATGCGGATGGCGCGCAAGCTGTGGTCGCGGCGCCGCCGCCGGTGAAAGCTGCCTTTGTTGCGCCGCAGTTGCCGAAGGGACTCAAGTTCAGCGGCCTGCTCATCATCGGCAATGACCGGGAGGTGATCATCAACGGAACATCGTTCGCAGCGGGCGACCAAAAACGCATCAAGCTGCGCGACAAAGCGGTGACGGTTCGCTGCCGGGAAATCCACGACACCGACCTGGTGGTGCAAGTGGATGGCGTGCCCGATCCGGTGACGTTGAAGAAAGGCGAGGAGAAATTGCTGCCATGAGCCAGGTCATCGCCAACGGAAAACCAATCGAGGCAAAGCTGCCGTGCTCGATTGAGGAATTTCTCATCACGCAAAATCTTTTGCCGCGCAGCGTTGTCGTGGAGCATAACGGCGAGGCGGTCGCGCCGTCGGAATTTTCGCGGCGGCAATTGAACGCGGAGGACAGGCTGGAGATCGTAAAAATCGTCGCGGGCGGCTGAAAATTAGAAGTTAGGGGTTGGGAGATGGAAGTTGGGAAAGGCACGATTAACAAAATGAACAGAATTTCTGGAAATCGAATTCTGCATAATTCTGTAAATTCTGTCTCCAAATCTTTTTCACTTTGGATTAACCTGCGTTGAAATTATGAACTGGACCATTTTCTGGACGACCATTGGCTGGCTGGCCAACGCCGTTTTTTCCTCGCGTTTTTTGGTTCAGTGGTATGCCACGGAAAAAAAGAAGCAGGTCACGGTGCCAGCCTTGTTCTGGTGGTTGAGTCTCGTGGGTTCGCTGCTGTTTCTTTTGTATGCGATTTTTTATGACAAGCATCATGTCATCATTTTCGCCTACGCGTTCAACTGGATTCCTTACATCCGAAATTTGATCATTCACTACCGTCACAAGAAGGCGCACACGGATTGCGCGGGCTGTGGAAAAAAAGTTCCGCCGCAGTCGAACTTTTGTCCGAACTGCGGCGTGAAGCTGGCGTAGAATCGTTACTTCTTCGGCGCGGCGGGCGGCGGATTGACGCCGAATTTTATCAGCACCGGGCGGAACTCCGGATGCGTCTCGCTGTAAATGACAAGCTGGTTGACAAAGCTGATCATGCCGGTCTGGTTCTGCTGGAACGCCCTGATCATCCCGTCGTATTGCTGATGGAGGGCGGTGATGTCCTTGCCCGTCATGCTTGCCTGGCGGTAGAGATAAACCGTGAGTGTGCCGCTGACGACGATGAGCGCCAGCAACAGCGAGAAAACCTGCCGCTGCAACGCGGCCACCTGTTCGTTCAAATCAATTGGAGCATTCATGTCTGATGGTTTGGTTATTTGCCGGGGGCGGCGGGTCTGCTGATGGATTGGAGCAGGTGCGTGAGCACCGGGTCTTGCTTCGTCTGGTTGTAAGCCGCCGTGTCATTGGCGAGCGCCTGGATTTTCGTCAGCGCGTTGCTGGCAAAACTCGCCTGCTGGGACAGCGCGCGGTAGTCGCGCACGCGCCACATCGTCAGGATGGCGAACCACACGCCGAACAGGATGAGCACGGCCAGCGCAAAATTCAAAACGGTATTGGTCGTATCGGGTTTCATAAATGGGCAATAAATCTAATGAACTGGCCGGGAATGTCCACAACGTTTTTTGTGCCAAAAAAAATTGATTTTTTCGGCGAAACGGCTTTATTTTCCGGTTTTCCGCCGTGGTCAAAGAAGAACCGATTGAACTGGCAGGCAACGTGACGCAGGTGCTGCCCGGCACCATGTTCCGGGTCGCGCTGTCCAATGGGCATGAAGTCCTCGCGCACATTTCCGGCAAGATGCGAAAAAATTTCATCCGCATCGCTGTCGGCGACAAGGTCAACGTCGAGATGTCGCCGTATGATTTGAACAAGGCGCGCATCACTTACCGGCACACCTGAACATGAAACGTGATTGCAATTTCACGCATCACGCATCACGCTTCACGAACATGAAAATCCACTTCTTCGGCGCGGCGCGCACTACCACCGGCTCAATGTATCTCATCGAGGTCAACGGAAAAAAATTGTTGCTCGAATGTGGTTTGTTCCAGGGCCATCGCCAGGAATCGGAGGCGCTCAATAAAGTTTTGCCGTTCGATACGAGGCAGGTGGACGCCGTCGTCTTGAGCCACTCGCATTTGGACCACGCGGGCAAACTGCCGAGCCTGTGCAAAAATTACGACGGCCCGATCCATTGCACATCCGCCACGCGCGACCTTTGCGGCATCATGTTGCTGGACTCGGCGCACATTCAGGAACAGGACGCGATTTTCGTCTCCAAAGTCCGCGCGCGAAAACATCAGCCGCCGGTTGAACCGCTTTACACTACCGCCGACGCCCAAAAATGCGTGCAGCAACTCGCCGCGCACGATTACGAAAAACCGTTGCAACCCGTGCCCGGCGTGACTGTGACCTTCCGCGATGCCGGCCACATTCTCGGTTCGGCGCAGGTGATTTTAGACGTGCAGGAAAACGGCCGGAAATTCCGTCATCTTTTCAGCGGCGACATCGGGCGCGGCGGTGATGAATTGTTGCGCGACCCGATTCCGGTTGAGAACGTGGATTCGCTCCAGATCGAATCCACCTACGCTGGGCGCGTTCACGAGCAGCGTCCGGACGCGGACGGTCTGGTCGGCAAGCTCGTCGGCGAAACGCTCAAGCAACGCGGCAAGATCATCATTCCTGCATTTTCTGTCGGGCGCACACAACAGATTGTCTATGTGCTGCACGAATTGATTTGCGCCGGGAAACTTCCGCGCGTGCCGATTTTCGTGGACAGCCCGTTGAGCGCGAACGCGACAGCCATTTACAAAAAACATCCCGAATGTTTGCGGCCGACGATTTACGACACGCTCTGCAACAATGAAGATCCGTTCGGCATGAACAACCTCACTTACATCGCGAGCGCCGAGGAATCCAAGAAGCTCAACGACCGGCACGAACCGATGATCATCATCAGTGCGTCGGGCATGTGCGAAGGCGGACGCATCCGGCATCATCTGAAAAACAATCTCGGCGACGCGAAGAATCTGGTGCTGTTCATCGGCTATTGCGCGGAAGGCACGCTCGGCAATCAAATCGTCGCGGGCAAAACGCCCGTGAACATTTTCGGCGAACCTTACAGCGTCCGCGCGAAAGTGGTTTCCCTCGACACCTATTCCGGCCACGCGGACAAAAATGAATTGAAGCGTTACGTCGAAAAACTTTCCGGCGACATCAAGAAAATCGTCTGCATCCACGGCGAAGAAACGCAATGCCTCGCCCACGCGGAAACCTTGCGCGCGATGAAACCGAAAGCCGAAGTCATCGTGCCGGCATACAAACAGGTGGTGGAGATTTAACTCACGGTTTTGGATATTTTGTGACGTGGTTGGTAGTGCCATCTTTGTTATACCAAATCCCAATTTCGCCTCTGACATTATTGCTATATTGCACCTGATATTGAGTTTCCCCGGAGGGGAAAAATTGTGTGTATAAACCATCATTCATTCCATGATTGTAGTGCCTAACAGAACTTTTTGAACCATCTGGATAGAATGATATAAATTCACCAGAGCGATTTCCGTCTTTGTAGTTGCTTTCGCTGGATTTCTGACCGTTAGCATAATATGTAATCCAAACTCCGCTGAAGTTTGTTGGCGGCAGGAAAAAAACATTACACCATCTCGATATAAGTTTCCATCGCATGAGAGATTTATCATTGTCATCATATAGGCAACCGAGAAGCCAATAATCATCAAGTCGATATTCCGCGTAGTCAGTCAAACCGCCCATTCCGGCTTCAGGTTGAGTGCTCAAATTGTAGGAGTGTAACAATGACAAAATATTGGTTTCGTTTTCACCTGTTTTGATGTGGTAAGTAAAGAAAAACCATTTGATTTTCGACGGCGGTTTCGCTGTGACGCGAAGAATTTTTGCTACCGCATCCCTTGTTTCCTGCGATGGAGAAGTTAGGTCTGCAGTCGGAGAAGCAGCCGGTTTGCATCCTAAAATCATAACCAACAATATTGGAAAGAATCGTTTCACATTTGTGTCAGTCGCGGAAATTTACAAATTGGACGGCCACAGGAAATTCATGGGCGCGCACGGCGGCGATGACGGTCTGCAATTCGTCGCGGCTCTTGCTGTTCACGCGCACTTCGTCGCCCTGGATCTGCGTCGTCACCTTGAACTTGCCATCCCGGATGAAGCCGGTGATCTCCTTGGCCACGGCGCTCTCGATGCCCTGCTTGATCTTGATGCTCTGGCGCGCGTGGCCGAGCGGCGAGATGTCCGGGTCGCATTGCTCCACGCTTTTCATGCTGATGCCGCGCTTGGCGAGCTTGCCGATGACGATCTCGTTCAGCGTGCTGACTTTGAACTCGTTGTCGGCGGTCAGTTTGATTTCCGCTTTTTCCAAAATGATTTCCCATTTGCTGGCTTTGAAATCGAAACGGTTGGCCAGCTCCTTTTTGGCCTGGTTGACGGCGTTTTCGATTTCCATCGAGTTGACCTGCGAAACAATGTCGAATGAGGGCATAATTCAATTTTTGATTTACGATTTACGATTTTTTGCGCAGGCGCAAACCTTAAATCAGCAGACCAATTTGATTGATTTCAAAGTGGCACAACCAGAAACTCCCCGGCTAAATGCCGACAATGGTTCTGCTGTGGGTCTGGTTCTGCGCGTATCTCAACTGCGCGGGCTGGGTGCTGTCGGCGATTCATCAACTGAACGCGGGCGGCTACGCAATCGTGCTGCTGCTGTGGTTTGCCGGCCTGTTCGTTTGGAAACAGAAAACTTCCACTCAAATTTTTCCACGCCCCTGCCATAAATTCCGCCGCCGCTTTCGCCGGCCGTTTCCGCTGGCATTTTTGATTCTGGCCGCGATGGCTTTTCTCGGTGGCGCATTGCATCCACCGGCCAATTACGACGCGCTGGCCTATCGCGTGCCGCGCGTGCTGAACTGGCTGGCGGCAAACCAGTGGCACTGGATTCACACCATCTTTGACCGCCTGAACAACCGCTCGTGCGGCATCGAATGGGTTTCCGCGCCGTTCATCGCGCTTTTCAAAACCGACCGGTTTTTATTTTTGATCAATGTCATCTCGTTTTTGTTTTTGCCCGGACTCGTTTTCAGCGTCTTCACGCGGCTCGGCGTGCGGCGTCGCGTGGCGTGGCATTGGATGTGGGTTGTGCCGACGGGCTACTGTTTCGTGCTGCAAGCGGGCAGCCTGGCCAACGACTTGTTTGGCGTGCCGTTTGCGCTGGCGGCGGTGGACTTCGCGTTGCGCGCCGAAACTTCCAGTTCGTCACGCGATTTTTTCGCCTCGATTCTGGCCGCAGCCATGATGACCAGCGGCAAGATGAGCAATCTGCCGCTGCTGCTCCCGTGGGCGATTGCGATTTTGCCATCGGTGAAATTAATTTTCCGCTGGCCGGTGAAAACTTTCGTGGTTTGCGCGCTGGCGGTTTTTGCCTCGGCGCTGCCGACGGCGGTTTTGAACGTGAAATTTTCCAACGACTGGTCGGGCGCGGGACTGGGCCGGCCCGGCGTGAAAAATCCGGTGGTTTTGCGCACGGGCGCAAACACCGTCTTGCTCACCATCGAGAATTTTGTTCCGCCGGTTTTTCCGCTGGCCGACCGGTGGAATCAGGTCATGGAGAAAAATCTTCCGCCAGAACTGGAAAAACGACTGGCGCAAATCATTGAATGGCCCGGCTGCACATTTTCATTGGAGCAAATGCAAATTGAGGAAAATGCCGGACTGGGCTTCGGCGTTTGCGCTTTGTTGCTGGCCAGTGTTGCGGCGGCGGCGTTTGAACGTCGCCGGGGTTTTCGCGCCGAATCCACCTGGCTGAAATTGGTGCGCTGGTCGCCGGTGATTTCATTGCTGGCGGTGATGACCCAGTCCGGCGTGTCCAGCCCCACCCGCACCATCCCGCCGTATTATGTGCTGCTGATTCCGATTTTGCTGGTTTGCGCCGGGCACGAGCGGCTGGTGGCCCAACGCTGGTGGCGGTTATCGGCCCTAACCGTTTTTTTTATGGCCGCGATGTTGCTGATCCTTCAGCCGGCGCGGCCCTTGTTTCCTGTCCAGACCATTTTGGGGAAAATGAAAAACCCGCCGGCGCGCGTGAGGGAAGTCTATTCGGTCTATCACGAACGCTGGGACGCCTTCGCGCCCGCGCGCGCCGCGCTGCCGCCGGACGTGAAAGTTTTGGGGCTGGTCACGCATGACGATCCGGAAACTTCGCTGTGGCGGCCCTTCGGCACGCGGCGGATTGAACACGTCTGCCCGCAGGACACGGCGGCGGATCTGAAAGCGCGCGGCATCGAATTTGTGCTGGTAAAACCTGACATTTTTGGAAGACAGTTTGACGGCGCGGCTGACGACTGGATCAAACGGATGAACGTGCAGGTGGTGGAAAAAATCCCGCTTAATTTGCGCGCCTCAACCGGGACGCTCGACTGGTATCTCGTCCGGGTGCAGTAAAGCGCGCTTTTTGCCGTTTGAAAACTTCAGGCCCGCAGTTTGTTCCGGCGGGCAATCATCTGAAACATGAGGGTGAACGTGAACGTTTGGAAAGAAAGCAGCAGCAGGTAAAGCGCAACAATGGCCGGTTCGGAAACGGCGGACAGAGTCATGTTTTTCTGAAGATATTGCGCGGAAAACTTCGCCAGCACCGCCAGACTGGTCAAACCCAGCAGCGCGGAAGCCGCCACCCCGCGATTATAGGTTACGAGCTTTGTGTATTTGGCGGTTTTTTCAGGAATGAAATTGTAAAACACCTTCGTGAGAATCGCCATTTGAATGGCCGAATAGCCGCCGACCGTGAGCGTCATGCCCAGCAGCATCCAATGGAGGGAAAGCCACCAGACCCAATGGCTCGCGGAAAGCAACACCAGCAACAGGCCGAGTGACACGCCGGCAACGCCGGGAACCATCAAAAAGAAATCAGGTGCGAACAGGAACATCGCCCGCAGGTTGATCCAGCCGGCGCGCCACGGCTCATACCATTTCGAGCGCTTCATGTGGCTCAACCGCCCGGCACGGTCCTTGAAAAAGCGGATGGGCACTTCCGTGATCCGCAGTTCATGCTTGACGGCCTTGAGCACCATTTCGGATGCGTATTCCCACGATTCGGATTCCAGCCGGATTCGCTTCAACGCCTCCAAAGTGATGCCGCGCATCCCACAGTGAATGTCCGTGAAATGGGAGCCGTAAATCAGATTCAAAATCCACGTCGTCAGCGGTGTGCCGAAATAACGATGCAGCGGCGGCATCGCGTCCTTCTCGATCGTGCCGCGGAAACGCGAACCCATGATATATTCATTTCCCTCCCGGAATTTCTGCACAAAAGCCGAGATTTCGCGAAAATCGTAAGTCAGGTCGGCGTCGCCCATGATTACAAATTTTCCACGGATGTGGTTCACGGAATCAATGTAAGCCCGGCCCAGCCCGCGCCGGGGCGTTTTCAAAACCCGTGCGCCTTTGGCGAGGGCGATTTCCGGCGTCGCATCCGTCGAACTGTCCACAATCAAAATTTCGCCATGCACGTTTGCCTTGGCGATGCCTTCCTTGCACCATTCCACAAACTCGCCGATGGTCAGCGCCTCGTTGAGCGCGGGAACGACGATGGACAATTCCGGGTCTGCAACGTCATCGGCGGGAATCCGAAGTTCAATGTTGGGATCATTCATGCTGGCACGCGACGCAATGGCAATTTAGCTTAAGAAACTCCGGCCATCCGCGCAACCGGCAATCGCCGGGCATCTGGTGAAATTAAATTGAAGTCCAAAACCCGCGCTCGCCAAACGCCGCGCCGTTCAATTAAATTCATCGCGTGACCGATTCCATCGAACTTACCATCGTCATGCCCTGCCTGAACGAGGCGGAAACGCTCGCGCGCTGCATCGGGAAGGCGAAGCTGGGAATCCAGCGAGCCGGTGTGCGCGGCGAAATCATCATCGCCGACAACGGCAGCACCGACGGTTCGCAGGCCATCGCCGAAAAACTGGGCGCGCGACTCGTGCCGGTGGAGGAAAAAGGCTACGGCAGCGCGCTGACCGGCGGCGTTCGCGCCGCGTCTGGCAAATGGATTCTCATGGGCGACGCCGACGACAGCTACGATTTTTCCGACATCGCCGGTTTCGTAAAAAAATTTCAGGATGGATTTGAACTCGTCATGGGCTGCCGTCTGCCCGTAGGCGGTGGAACAATTTCGCCCGGCGCGATGCCGTGGAAAAACCGCTGGATTGGAAACCCGACGCTTTCATTCATCGGAAGATTGTTTTTCAAATGCCCTGCGCACGATTTTCACGCCGGACTGCGCGGCTTCACAAAATCAGCGTTCGAGAAAATGGATTTGCAGACGACCGGAATGGAATTCGCGTCCGAAATGGTCATCAAATCCACGCTCAAGGGACTGAAGATTTCCGAAGTGCCCATCACGCTGCACAAGGATGGACGTTTGCGCCCGCCGCATTTGAAGCCGTGGCGCGACGGCTGGCGGCATCTGCGCTTCATGCTGCTGTTTTCGCCGCGCTGGCTTTTTCTCGTGCCGGGAATTTTTCTGTCGCTGCTCGGATTTGTTTTCGCCGCGCGGCTTTCGCTCGGCAATTTCCTGATCGGCGGCGTGCTGTTCAACGTCGGCACGCTCGCCGTCGCCTGCATGACCATCATCGTCGGCTTCCAGCTCGTCGCGTTCGCGTTTTTCGTCAAGGTGTTTGCGATTGCGGAAGGGCTTTTGCCGGACGATTCGAAGCTCACGAGCGTTTTCAAAATTTTCACGCTCGAAAAGGGGATATTACTCGGCCTGCTGGTTTTGGTGGGCGGGATTTTTTTGCTGGCGCAATCGGTCTGGATTTGGAAACAGGCGGATTACGGAATCCTGCCGTCCATGGAGGACAATCTGCGGCGGCTGATTCCGGCGGCGACGCTCGTCGTGCTCGGCATCCAGACGATATTTTCCAGCTTCTTCATGAGCGCGCTCGGCTTGAAAACCAAAACGCGCAGACCGCCGATGCCGTCGGACAATTAAAGCTTCAATTTTTCAATTTCAAACGGGCGGCAAACCAGCCCGGCCTTTGCATTCGCGGAAAAATCTGTCGCCGGATTTTGATTCATCAAACTTACCAGGCTGTCGCTGCGGAAATTTAATTTAAGTCCGCAAACCTCGGCGGATTTCAAGCCGAGCCAGACCAGCCGCCACGGGAGCGGAATGAATTTCGGTTTTTTGCCCAGCCCGCGCGCGATTTCCTGAAGCAATTGTTTGAACGGCCACGGCTGCTCGTTTGCGGCGGACAAAACAGTTGGTGCAATTTGAATTTTCCCGGCGGCGAATTTTTCGATGAATGCCGATAGATCCTCGTTGTGGATCAAAAACTGGATCTGCGAGCCGGCGCCAATCATCGGAATCACTGACGAGCTGCGGATTTGCGCCGCAAGTCTTCCGAACATTCCGCCCGGACCGCTGCCATAAACGAGTCCGGGACGAATCACAAGCGCGCCATTGTCGAGCGCAATTTTTTCAATCTCCAGCTTCACCCGGCCATAAAGCGAGCGGCAGCCGTCAAACGCGCTCAAGCTGGAAATGAAAATGATTTTTGGAATTTTTGCCGCGCGCGCGGCCTCCAGAATTTTCCGCGAGCCGTCTACGTTCACCGCGCGGATTTCTTCCCAGCGCAACGGCTTGAAGTCGTAGGCGCAATGGACGAGCGCGCCGGCGTTTTCAACCGCCGCCGGCGAAATTTCCTCGCCGAGTTGAAATTTCACCGCGCGCGTTCCGGTTTTTGGCTGGCGGGTGAGTTCCAGAATCTCCCGGCCGTTGGCCGTGAAATAATTTTTCACGCAGCTGCCGACGTAGCCGTTGCTGCCGGTGATGGCGCAGATTTGTTTGTCACTCATAATTTTTACAGCGCGGCGGTTTCCCAGCCGATGCGGTGCGCGTTGGCCATGACGGAAAAAGTGATCGTGGTGGCGGGAATGCTCGGCAGCACGGTGGCGTCCACGGCATGAACGCGCGACCAGCCGTTCGGGCGGCCGAGGCGGTCGCTTTCAAATTTTTCCGGCTTGTCCCGCATCGGCCATGAGCCGCCGCAGTGAAAACCGCGTCCGAACTGGCCGATTTGCAGCAGCGGTGTCAGCGCGATTCCGCCAAGCCGCCGCGATTGCCGGAGCAGTTCGCGCAAAACGCGTTTCACGACGAGGCGGGTTTCGTGATTTTCCCGCGCATCGAGGTGGAGGCAGTCTTTTTCACCGTGGCGCTTCAACTGCATTTCCACGGTTTGCGATTCGTCCGAGTGGAGGTAGCCTTGCACGATCAACAAGCGTTCCTCCAGCGGTGGTGCGAGAAACGCCAGCGGGCCGAGCGATTTCCGCACGCCCCCGCCGATGAGGTCGCTGTAAGTGTAAATCTGCAGATGCACGGTGCGCCGGCTGATTTCCGGGCGGTTGAGTTCGATGAAAAGCTGGCTCAACGTGTAAAGCGCCTCGGCGCGGACGCCGCGCGTGCGCCGCGCAAGCAGCATCGGGAATAGAAAATACTGGCTGTCGTGCAAGGACAACGGCTGGTCGAAAAGATTTTGCGACCGCAACAGAATTTGCGCGGTCGGAATCACGCCCGCCGCGAGATAGGCGCGGTCGGCTTCAAACGAACGCGGTGCGCGCGTCTCCCGGTGAAAGCCCGCGATGAAAACTTTTTCCGAATTTTCGCGGACGGCGGTGACGATGACGTCGCGCTGATAATTGAAATTTTTCCCCCCGCGCAATTCGCGCACGGTGTCGGCGGAATTGTAGATGCAGCCGTAAGGGCAGCCGGACATGCACGCGCCACAAAGCACGCAGCCGGTGCCGCGCGGAGAATCGGCGGCGCGAATGGCGAGCCGCGCGTGGCCAAACCGCCAGCCGCGCGCGCGCAACATTTCGCGGTGCCGTTTTAGATTATCCAAAAATAAATCCGCCTGGCGGCTGGACGGGAGCGCGTGCGGATTTTCGCCGTGCAACGGAAAAATTTCCTCGAGGTCATCGCGTTGCGCGGCGAGTCCGGTGAATTCCAGCACCGCGCGGTAATGCGGCGCGAGTTCGGGGGTTTTTAACGGCCAGTCCGAAATGTCCTCGTCGCGGAACGGCAGCATGGCCGCGCCCCAGACGTTGCTCAAGCCGCCAAGCGCGAGCGACGGGCACACGCTGACGCCGCGACCCTGCCACGGGATTTTTTCACCGGTCTCGCGGTAGGGAAAGTCGGAGCCAAAAACCAGCTTGACCGGGATGCCCTTCGCATCTGCGGTCATCGGGCCTCTCAATCTGGCGCGGTCGCCGTCCGTCCAGCTAAAAGGCTGGATGCCGGCCAGGCGGCGGACGAATTGCGCGCGGTCGGTTTCCAATTCCAGACCGGCGTCGAGCATGAGGACTTGCGCGCCCCGCGCGAGGAGCGCCTTGGCGCAGGCGACGCCCGCCGGGCCGGAGCCGATGACACAATGCATAATTCCCTTCGTGTGAAGATGTTTGTAAATGGAACCAGAGCGGCGCGGGACTTCAAGCGCATTTCGCTGGATGGATCCCAAATTGTGTTTGCCAGCGTGCCGGGAATGTCCAACCATGGCGCGCATTGAATACGCCCAAATTAGACCCGCCATCGCCGAGTTATCGTGGAAGCCGCATGAATGGCGTTTTGCGCATCATTTTTCTGGCCTTGGCCGTGCTATTTCTCCTCTACGCCGCGCTGTTTGCAAATTTTCTGCATGTGCTGGGTGTCAATGTTTTTTCCCGGGCCCTGAACGCGAAATTGTTCTGGCTGCCGCTGGTCGCGGGACTGTTTCTAGCACTGGCCGCCTGGCGGTTTTCGGCGCGGGTTAACGCCAGAATTTTTCTGGTGATTTTCGGCGTTGCCGTGGCGGAATTGTTGTTGCAACTGGCCGCGGGCCTGGGCGTGTTGCCGGACGTGAACACCAAGCTCAAGGCGCCTTATGCACGCATTTACTGGACTTTGGAAGGCCACGGCAACGATTTTCGCAACCGTTATGGCTGGCATTATCCGGCCTTTGACCTCAACGCGCCGAAGCGGGTCGCGATCATCGGCGATTCCCTGGTCGAGGCGGTCGAAGTTGGGCGAAACCGGAACGCATCGGCGGATTTAGAACGGTTGCTCCGGGCGAAATCGGCCGACTGGTCGGTGTTCGGCCTCGGCAACCACGGCACGTCACCGGCGTATTACCTGGACGTGTTCGATTATGCCGAGCGCCATTTTTCGCCGCAGGAAGTCGTGGTGACGATTTCTCTGGTCAACGATGTCAATGAAAGTTCACCGGTTTTGAATTATGTGCCACCCGGCGGTTTTATTTATTATGACTTGGATTCCGCCGGCCAGCTGGTTTTGAATCCGGCCAGTGCTGGCTCCCGCGCGGAATTTGATCGCACCCTGGAATTCAGCCACCAGTCTTTTCTCGTCACCCTGCCTGTCACCTTGGAAAGCTATTGCATGATTTTGCAACTGTCAGATTCGCTGCGGGACAAATTCCGGCGCCGGCACGCCATTTCCGGAATGGCCGCCGCCGACCCGGAAGCGGCGAAATATGGCCGCATTGGACTATCCCTCAAACCCTACGACCTCGCGCCCGGTCCTGAGGCGCAGCACGCCATGGCCGTGATGTTGGCGGAACTAACGCTGCTCAAGCAAAAGTGTGATGCTCATGGAGTCAAATTGCGCCTGGTCACCATCCCGTTTTTTCCGCCTCCCTTTTACGCCACGCAACATGGCGTCGCCTGGACGTTACGACTGGATAACAAGTATGATTTCCTGGCTCCCGACAAACAAATCGCCGCGTTCGCGGACTCCCAGGGAATTCCGTTTCTTTCGTTTGCCGATTGGCTCCTGGCGAAAAAGATCAGCGCTGAAGAAATTCACACCTTTTATTTTACGGAAGGCTCCGGCCATTTCACTGAACGTGGCCACGCCAAATGCGCCGAAGCCATATTTGAAACTTTTTACGCAAAACCGTAGCGGTAATTCAGTTCATGTCACGCATTCTTGGCATTTCAGCCTTTTATCACGACAGCGCAGCAGCTTTGGTTGCCGACGGCAAGATCGTCGCCGCCGCGCAGGAGGAGCGGTTTACCCGCGAGAAATACGACCACAATTTTCCAAAGCACGCCGTGACTTACTGTCTGCGCGAGGCGGGCTTGCAGCCGGAGGATTTGGACTACGTCGTTTTCTACGACAAACCGTTGCTGAAATTCGAACGGTTGCTGGAAACGTATCTCGCCTTTGCGCCGCAAGGTTTGCGCTCGTTTTTGATGGCGATGCCGCTGTGGCTGAAAACCAAATTGCATCTGCCGAAGGAAATCCGCAAATCGCTCGATGGCCGCTTTCAGAAAAAAATCGTCTTCACCGGCCACCACGAATCGCACGCAGCCAGCGCATTTTTTCCATCGCCGTTCGACGAGGCTGCGATTCTCACGATGGACGGCGTCGGCGAATGGGACACCGCCAGCATCGGCCACGGCAGGGGCAATAAAATCGAACTGCTCAAAACGCAGCGGTTCCCGCACTCGCTCGGCCTGCTATACAGTGCGTTCACCTATTTCTGCGGCTTCCAAGTCAACTCCGGTGAATACAAGCTCATGGGCCTCGCGCCCTACGGCGAGCCGAAATACGCCGGCCTCATCCTCGAAAAGCTGATTGACCTCAAGCCCGACGGCTCGCTGGCGATGGACATGAAGTATTTCAACTATTGCCAGGGCTTGACGATGACGAGTCCTGAATTCGACAAACTTTTCGGCGGCCCGCCGCGCAATTCTGAATCGCTAATCACGCAGCGCGAAATGGATCTGGCGGCTTCCATCCAAAAAGTCACCGAGGAAGTTGTTTTGCGGATGGCGCGTCACGCAAAAGAACTCACCGGCGCGAAATATCTCTGCCTCGCTGGCGGCGTGGCGCTGAACTGCGTCGCCAACGGAATTTTGCTGCGCGCGAAAATTTTCGACGATGTCTGGATCCCCGCGCCGGCGGGCGACGCGGGCGGCGCACTGGGCGCGGCTTTGTTCGTTCATTACCAGTTGCTCGACGGCGAACGCAATCCGCGCGGACGGGATTCCATGGCCGGCTCGCTGCTTGGCCCAAAATTTTCCAACGAAGAAATCGGCGCGTTCCTCAAATCCACCAACGCGCCGCACCATTTCTTCGCGGACGAAAAGGAACTGCTGCAAAAAACCGTCGAGGCCATGGCCGGCGAAAAAGTCGTCGGCTGGTTTCAAGGCCGGATGGAGTTCGGCCCGCGCGCGCTCGGCGCGCGCAGCCTTATCGGCGACGCGCGCAGCGAGCAGATGCAGTCGCAGATGAATCTGCGCATCAAGTTTCGCGAGTCGTTCCGGCCCTTCGCGCCGTGCGTGCTGGCGGAGGAAGTTTCGGAATATTTCGGGTTGGACCGCGAGTCGCCTTACATGCTGCTCGTCGCGCCGGTGCGGAAGGAATTGCGCTGTGAATTGACCGACGAACAAAAGCACGCGATGAAGGACCCGAATTTGCACAAACGCGTGAACCTGAAACGCTCCACGATTCCGGCCGTCACGCACGTGGACATGTCGGCGCGCATCCAGACCGTGGATGAGGAGCGGCACGGGCGGTATTACCGGCTGATGAAAGAATTCAAGCGACAGACCGGCTGCCCCGTCATTGTCAACACCAGCTTCAACCTGTCGTGGGAGCCCATTGTTTGCACGCCGCAGGAAGCCTACAACACTTTCATGCAGTCGGAAATGGACGTCTTGGTGCTGGAGAACTACATCCTGCAAAAAGACGAGCAACCCGTGGGCTTTCAGGGGTGGGCCAGGGAAGGAGCCACCACATTCGACCCGGCGTGTCCTTTTGCCGACCCGAGGACCGGCGACCCGCTCATCGTCACTCCCAAAGGCGCCGTCAATCCCGTCACCGGCACGCGTTACGAAGTCGAAGAAGGTATCCCGCGCCTGTTCCTCCCCACCGACGACCGGGAACTTGATGGCGCCAATGTCACGGACCTCGTCAGAAAATTTTACGAGCGGACGCCGTTTCCGAACTACGAAAAGGTGGACAACGTCCGCGCGCTGCTGGAAAAGGCCAGGCGCGGCCTGTTTGCCAGATTGCTCAACGAACAGATTCCGTTTGATGCCCGCGTGGTTGAAATCGGATGCGGCACCGGACAACTCACAAACTTGCTGGCCATTGCGCACCGCAGTGTGCTCGGCACGGACATGTGCGGAAATTCACTGGCACTGGCGCATGGATTCGCCACGAAACACGGCATTGACCGCGCCGTCTTCGCTCAGATGAATCTTTTCCGGCCCGGGCTGCGGGATGGTTTCTTTGATTTCGTGATCAGCAATGGCGTGTTGCACCACACCAACGACGCGCGCCGGGCTTTCGCCCGAATCAGCCGGCTGGCAAAACCGGGCGGGTATGTGCTGGTCGGCCTCTACAGCGCTTATAGCCGTCAACTGCATTACGCCCGGCGTGCCTTGTTCCGCCTCACCGGCGTAACCAGCCGGATGCTCGACCCGCACTTTGGCCGCGTTTCCGCCTCGGGAAAACGCGAAGCTTGGTTTCAGGACCAATACTGCCATCCGCACGAAAGCTGCCACACCCTCGACGAGGTGATGCACTGGCTCGAGGAAAACCATCTGGAATTTGTGAACGCCATCCCCAAACCCGCGGGCGGACCGGAACTCGCGCCCGATGAGCGGATGTTTGAATCCAAAAGCCGCGGCACGGCGGCCAGCCGGATGTGGAGCCAATTATGTTCCTTGTCGAGCGGTTACCGCGAAGGCGGCTTTTTCATCGTCATCGCCCGCCGCCGCTGATATATCGGGACAACCAGAAACCCAGCTTTTCGCTGGATTGAAAATGAAATTAAATTTATGATAAACCCGTTTGCAGGCGTGAATTGGAGTCCGGATTTGAAGGCGCGGAAAAAATTCGCCGTCAGCCTCATCTTTGGATTTCCCGGCATCGCCATTGTTTTTTCACTCGTCAATTTCGCGGTCAAACATTCGTGGAAGCCGTTTTACCTCTGGCTTGGCATCATCGGCCTCGCCGTCGGCATCGTGCTCTGGCTGCTGCCGCAAATCGCCCGGCCGTTTTATGTCGTCTGGTATTTTCTCGCGTGCTGCATGGGCTTCGTGGTCGGCAACGTCGTGTTCGCCCTGTTTTTTTACCTCGTCTTCACGCCATTCGGTCTGATATGGCGCGCCTCGAACCGCAAGGCATTTCTCAAGGGTTTCGACAAATCCGCGCCGACCTACTGGCAGCCGGCGGAAAAGGTGGTTGATTTGAAGCGCTATTACCGGCAGTTTTAATGGAGAAAATCATGAGCGACGAAAAAAAGCAGAACGAATTTGAAAGCGCCGGACAGGAAAAAAACGCCGGCATCGTTGGTGAATTCATGGCGATGATAAGGCAGAACAAGAAGTATTGGCTCATCCCGATTGTCCTGATCCTGCTGCTGGTCGGCGTGCTCATCATCCTCGGATCAACCGCCGCTGCGCCGTTCATCTACACGCTGTTCTAAATCGCGTGACCGACATCCTCGCCCATCGCGCGAATGTTGACGGAGCGAAGCCTGCGCTCGAAAATTCCTTCGCCGCCGCGCAACGCGCGCTGGCACTTGGCTTCGGCCTCGAAACGGATTTGCGGCGCGATTCCCAAAAGCGGTTTTACATCGCGCACGACCCGCAACCGTGGACGAAGGGAAATGATTTCCAGAAATTCGCCGCGCTGTTCCGAAAATTTTCAAATCAGACAATCGCGATGAACGTGAAAGAACCCGGCTACGAGACGGATTTGATCGCGTTGCAAAAGTCCGGCAACTTGGGCGGGAAATCTTTTTATTTTGATTTTGAATTGCTCGAGCCGAAAACTCCTGGAAGTGCGCAGCGGCTTATTCAGAAATTATCCGGTGGCGAAATAATTTCCGTTGCCGCGCGCTTGAGCGACCGCGGCGAACCGCTCGCGCAGTGCCTGGCGATTCCGGCGAACGTCGTCTGGGCGGACGAATTTGATTCGCTCTGGCTCACGCGCAAGGAAGTTGAGACTGTTCACGCGGCGGGCAGAAAGTTTTACGCGATTTCGCCGGAGCTTCATGGATTTGACGAATCAGCGCGATTGAAACGCTGGCGGGAATTCAAGGATTGGAAGATAGACGGGCTTTGCACGGATTACGCCTTGTCAGCGGGCGATTTTTTCTTACGCTAACTTCATGCCGCTTGAACACCACCGCCTCGACCGCTTCACCAAAGGCTGGTTCGTCGGGAATTTTTCGCCGACGTTGATTGCCAGCGACGCGATGGAGGTCGCCGTGAAAAATTACAAGGCGGGCGAAAGTGAAGGTTTGCACCATCACAAAGTGGCGGTGGAATTGACGGCCATCATCAGCGGGCGCGTGAAAATGTCCGGCGAGGAATTTGGTGCGGGCGAAATCGTAAAGATTCATCCCGGCCAGTCCACGGATTTCATCGCGTTGACGGATGCAACGACGGTTGTGGTGAAAACACCGTGCGTTTCCGGCGATAAATATGCCGACTAAAATCAAAGCAGTCCTTTTCGACCTCGACGGCGTCCTGGTGGACGCGACCGAGTGGCATTTCAACGCGCTCAACCGCGCGCTCGCGCTCTTCGGCTACACGATCTCGCGCTACGAGCATTTGACGACTTACAACGGCCTGCCGACGCGCAAAAAACTGAAGATGCTCTCAGTGGAAAAAAACTTTCCGCGCGGCCTTCATTCGCTCACGAACAAGATCAAGCAGAAATACACGCGCGAAGAAATTTTGCGGAACTGCACGCCGGTTTTTGAAAAGGAATTCATGCTGCACCAGCTCAAGCGCGACGGCTACCAGCTCGCGTGCTGCTCCAATTCCATCCGCGAAAGCGTCGAGCTGATGCTGCACGGCAGCGGCGTGCTGCAGCTTTTCGATTTCATCGCGAGCAACGAGGACGTGAAAAATCCCAAGCCCGACCCGGAAATGTATCTGGCCGCGTTCAAACATTTTAAATTGAAGCCGACCGATTGCGTGATCGTCGAAGATGCCGGTCACGGCGTCGAGGCCGCGAAACGCTCCGGCGGAATCCTTTGCCAGGTCACCGGATTTGGTGACGTGGATTATTCGCGCGTGAAAAGCTTCATCGCGTCGGCCGGGAAAGGAGAAAAATAATGCTCCAAATCATCGTTCCACTCGGCGGCAAGGCGGCGCGTTTTCAGGAACGCGGCTACACGTTTCCCAAACCGCTCATCGAAATCGGCAACCGCTCGATGATCGAAGTGGTGCTGGAGAATCTCGCGCCGCCCAGGCCGCATCAATACACGTTCATCTGCCGCAAGGAACATCTCGCGCAGTTTTATCTCGGCGACATGCTGCGGTTGCTCGCGCCCGGCGCGCGAATCATCCCGCTGGAACAGGACACGGCGGGAGCGCTCTGCTCGGTGCTGCTGGCGATTGACCAGTTGGACCTGGATGGGGAAATTTTGATCGCGAACGGCGACCAGTTCATTTCCAGCGGACTCGAACCATTTTACAAAACCTGCCGCAAACCGGGCATTGACGGCTGTATTTTGACTTTCACCGCCACTCACCCGCGCTGGTCGTTCGTGAAAACCGACGATTCCGGCCGCGTGACGGCGACGGCGGAGAAGAAACCCATCAGCAAACAGGCGACCGTTGGCATCTATTATTTTCGCAAGGCGCGTGATTTGGTTGAGGGCGCGGAGAAAATGATCGTGAAAGGTTTGACGACGAGCGGGCAGTTTTTCGTCTGCCCGGTCTATAATGAATTGATTCTCGCCGGAAAAAAAATCACGACGCATCACCTGCCTGACGGCGCGATGCACAGCCTCGGCACGCCGGAGGACGTGGATTTGTTTTTGAAGGAATTCGGCGCGGGACACAAAGTCAAAAAATGAGCGTGCTGCAAATCGTCGTCCCGATGGCCGGGCGCGGCTCGCGGTTTGCGAATGCGGGTTACGCCACGCCCAAGCCGTTGATTTCTGTTGGTGGTCGTCCGATGATCCAGTGGGTCATCGAAAACATCCGCCCGCAACGCGCGCATCAATTCACCTTCATTTGTCTCGCGGAACATCTGGAAAAATTTCCCGAGGTTCCTGCCGAACTGAAAAGGATTTGCCCTGGCTGCAATATCGTCGCCGTGCGCGCTGTGACCGAAGGCGCGGCCTGCACGGTTTTGCTCGCCAAAAACTTCATCGCCTCCGGTGACCCGCTGATGATTGCCAACAGCGACCAGATTGTGGATTTGGACATCAACGATTATTTGGCGGCGGGCGACCCGCCGGACGTGGGTGGTTTGATCATGACGTTCTGGGCCGACCATCCGAAGTGGAGTTACTGCCGGATGCGCGCCGACGGCACGGTGAACGAAGTCGTCGAGAAACAAGTCGTCAGTAACGAGGCGACGGTGGGCATATACAATTTTCGCCATGGACGCGATTTTGTCCGTGCCGCTGAAAACATGATTGCCCAGGACCTGCGCGTGAACGGCGAGTTTTACGTCGCCCCAACCTACAACCAGCTGATCGCTGAACGCGCGAAGATAATCACTGTCAAAACCGGCGTGGAACGAGCCGGAATGTATGGGCTTGGAATTCCCGAAGATTTGGATTTTTTCAAGACCACGGAGCATTATCTGCGGCTTGCGAAATGAATCTCGAAGTTTAAATCCCCGTTCGCAACCCGACGGAAGCCTTTGCCAATTTTTCCGCTTTGATTCTGAATTGTCTGAATCAAACACGCGGTCCCTGACAGCGAAGCATGTCCAAAGAACTCGCCACCTATCAGGTACTGCCTTAAGATTCCCGCATGATTTCACAAATTCTGGTCACCGGCGCGGCGGGGTTCATCGGCTCGCACGTCAGCAGGCAATTATTGAACGCGGGGCATCAAGTCGTTGGTTTGGACGATTTGAGTGGCGGTTTTCAAGACTACGTTCCCGACGGCGTAAAATTTGTTGAAGGTTCGGTCACGGACATCGCGCTCGTCAAAAAATTATTCGCCGGGAACAAATTCGATTACGTTTTTCACCTCGCCGCCTACGCCGCCGAGGGCTTGAGCCATTTCATCAAGCATTTCAATTACACGAACAATCTGCTTGGCAGCGTCAATCTCATCAACGCCTCGGTGAACCACGACGTGAAGTGTCTTGCGTTCACGTCGTCCATCGCGGTTTATGGCCGCAACCAGTTGCCGATGACCGAAGACGCCGTGCCGCAGCCGGAAGACCCTTACGGCATCGCAAAATATGCCGTCGAACTGGATTTGAAGGAAGCACATGAAATGTTCGGCCTAAATTACGTCATTTTCCGCCCGCACAATGTTTATGGCGAATTTCAAAACATCGGCGACCGCTACCGCAACGTCATCGGCATTTTCATGAACCAGATCATGCAGGGCCGGCCGATGACGATTTTCGGCGACGGCAAACAAACGCGCGCGTTCAGTTACATTGACGACGTCGCGCCGGTGATTGCCGCAAGCATCGCGCGACCGGAAAGTTACAACCAAATTTTCAACGTTGGCGCGGACAAGCCCTATTCGGTCAACGAACTCGCAACCGTCGTGGCCAGGGCGATGGGCGCAGAAACGCAAATCAAACATCTCGAAGCGCGCAACGAAGTCGTTCACGCCTATTCCGCGCACGAAAAAGTCCGGAAACATTTCGGCGACCTGATAAAAAATGTTTCACTCGAAGAAGGCGTCGCAAAAATGGCCACGTGGGCAAAAATGGCGGGCGCGCGGCAAGGCAAACCGTTTGAGGGGATCGAAATCCGGAAAAACCTTCCGCCGTCGTGGGCCGCGCTGGAAAAGCGGGCCGCGTCCTGATTTGACAGTGGCGATGGACATTTTGCCATCGCGCAAACGTTGACGGCCAAAACCCGCTGCCGAAAATTTCCTTGCCGCCGCCCCATCATTTATACATCGTTCAGCCTATGTCTTCAAAAGCCGCGCCCAAAATCGCCGCCGTGGTGCTGACTCACAACCGGCTGGCTTTGCTCAAAGATTGCGTGGAAGGACTGCGCAAGCAAACCCGCCGGCCCGATGAAATCATCATTGTCAACAACGACAGCCGGGACGGAACCAACGAATGGCTCGCGGCGCAATCCGACCTCACCGTCATCCACCAGGCGAATCTTGGCACCGGGGGATTTTATACTGGAATAAAAGCTGCCTATCAAAAAGGTTACGATTGGATTTGGGTTCATGATGATGATTCTTATCCCCTGCCGGACGCTCTGGAATCCCTGACCCGCTGCCCTTATTTTGACAAGGAGGACACTGGTTTCCTGTCCAGTCTGGTGCTTTGGAAGGATGGCTCAATGCATGCCATGTGTGTGCCAGCCACGGTGTCGGGCGAAAAGTGGCTAAACCGGGTGCTGGACGAAAGATGTTCCGAGGTCACCTCCGCACCTTGGACGGGAATGATGTTCAGCCGTGCTGCCGTCGCCAAGGTGGGTTATCCCATCAAGGAATTTTTTCTCTGGAGTGACGACAGTGAATACTCCAGCCGTGTCGGCGAAAAATTCCATTGTTATGTCGTTCTGGACAGCAAATTGATTCATCAAACCAAGGAAAATGTCGGTTCCGCGACCCAGACCGATCCTTACGATACCCGTTCCACCAAGGTTCGCTGCTACTATCGGAATGCGGTGGCCGTAACCCTGCTGGCTCACGCCAGTTTGATCCGCCGGCTCAAGCGGGTCGCCATGTTTGTTTATCACGAACTTCGCCGTGCAAAGTCATGGGGGCGACGGTTTGCCACCGTGCGCTACTCTTTGGCCGGTTTTTGGTTGTATTTGAAAGTGCGTAAATTGGACTTGCACCAGTGACACACGTCCGGTCTGTTTTTATCCATGCCGGACATCAATTTTTATCACAATCTGAAGATGCGCTCGCGGCGGCATCCGGTGCTGCACCGGCCGTTGAAAAAAATCCGGCGCCTGGCGGAAAAATTTCCGGTGCTGCTGATCAACCTGCTGCGCGCGTTTTCCTCCGAAAATCATCCGCGCCTTGGGCCGCCGAAAGGTTCGTTTTCAATTTATCAATCGTTGCGGCACGAAAATCGCCGTCCGGGCCGGGTTGTGCTCACGGATCAAGGCGCACCCACAACGACGCCCGGCTCGCTGCAAATCGTTTCCGGCTTGAACCAGCACGCCTGCCAGCCATGGCCGGTTTTCTGGAGCCGGCACCAAAACGCGCGCCTCGTCACCGCGTCACTCGCATTGCTGGACGAACGCAAACACCTGTGCCGCGAATCGGTCTATGGCGAAATATGTTTGCCAGACGACCCGGCGTGGCGTTACCTGACTTTGCCGGAACCTGTTTCGCTCGCGGGCAACTGGACCAGCATCATTTCCCGCTGGGCCACCACCATTGCCTGGGGTTGGAACCCTCCAGCCCCCACATTTTCCCATTGGCTGCTGGATTGCCTGCCGCGACTGGCCCTGCTAAAGGAATTTCCGCCGGCCACGGGCATTATTGTGCCGGCCACGCTCGCCGGCTATCAAAAGGAGGGTTTGAAACTGCTCGGCTTGCTGGATCGTGTGCGTTACACACACGAGCCGCATCTGGTGGTGGAAAATTACTACTTCAGTTCCCCCACAGCGATGATTTCGTGCTACAACCCGCATGGCGTGAACTGGCTGCGTTCCGCCTTTCTGCCGCTGGCCGACAAATCGTATCAGGGGCCGAAACACTTCATCATCCAGCGCAAGGGGAAGACGCGCGGCATCATCAACGAGGCCGAGGTCTATGAATTTTTCCGCAAGCTTGGCTGGGAAATCATTGACACGGAAAAACTGACCTTCGCGCAGGAGATTGAATTGTTTGCCAACGCGGAAGCCTTCTGCGGAGTGCTCGGCAGCGGATTCACCAACGCGGTTTGGAGCCGGCCCGGCTGCAAAGTCATAACCTTCGTCGCCGACAACTGGCTCGACGGCTGGGTTGAATGGATTTGCGACGTTAACAAACTTGAATACCGCTGGAAAATTTTTCCGTCCGATCACACGATGATGATTACAGTGGACTTGGACGAAGTGAAAAACATTCTGGCGAAGGCGAATTTGATTTAATCCAGTTCCCGCAGCGTCGCCACCAAATCTTCCGGCGTGCCGAAACAATGCAATTTGCGGATGGGGAAATTTTTCACCTTCGACCCGCGTGCAATCAAATCGTTGTAAAGCGGGCCGACGTAAAATTCGCTTGCCTCGCGCCTGTCGGAATTGAAACGCGCTTCCGCAGTGCCGACAAAATCCGCTCCACGCCGAAACCAATAAGTGCCAGTCGTCGCCCATGTCGAAATAGCTTCCTTCTCGCGAACTTCTTCCACGAAGCCCTGCGGACTTTCCCGCGAGAAACTCCAGCGTTTTTCCTGCGATGGAAAAACCAGCAGTGCGCCGTCCAATTTTTCTTCAGTTGCGCGCCCGATCCATGAATGATCAACGTCGAATGCTGTGTCCGCGTTGTGAATCAGCAAAGGTTCGTCGTTATTGATGAATTCCTTTGCGCGCAAAACGGTGATGGCCTGACCGGCTGTGAGTTCCGGCACGGCCAGCACAATGGGTTTGTGTTTCGCGTAGCGTTGCTTGATGTCGCGTTTCAAATCGGGGAATTCCGGCTGCGACGCGAGCAAAATGAAAATCAGCCGCGTGGATTTTTCCAGCGGCAGACTTTCGGTCGCCCACGCATACATCGGGCGTCCGCGCACATCAATCAGCGGCTTGGGAACTTGAAAACCGGCTTGACGGAAGCGGCTGCCGAGCCCGGCCATCGGCATCACGATATTGAGCCGCCGTGCGGAATTCATTTTGCGTCGCGCGATATTTCGCGGCTCACGGGAAGATTGCCACCATCGGCTAAAATTTCATTCCAGCTTGTGAATCGGTGCGCGTTGTCATCAAGGTAAACGTCCGCGTGTGGTTTGCCGAACCAGATTTCGTCGTATGGAATTTCATTTTTCGTGAGCCAGTCTAGCAAAGTTTTCCCCTGTCGCGCAACGGCGAGGCCGACGTTGCTGTTGCACGTCGCCATGTGCCGCGCCGTGCAGAGGATGAGATAATGCCCGGCCTGCTTGAGTGACTTCATTTTCTCCACCGCGCCGGGCAGTGGCTGGACTTCGGCGTAGGTCTGGTCGGGCTTGCGCAATTCGCAAAGCACGCCGTCAATATCAATGCATATCTTCATGATTCATAACCTCTTTCAGAATCCGCAGGCCGGTGGCGAACATCGCGACCTGCCGCGACGGATTATCCTTGTGCAACGGGCACATGGACAAAAATAAAAGCCCTTCGAGCGTCCGCACTTCTTTCAAATCGTAATCGTTGCCGAAGATTTTTGCGAACGCTTCCAGCACTGCGCCGCGCGAGGCGGGGAAAAATTGCTGCAATCGCAGATTCTCACCGTTGCGTTCGAGCCGGAACATGTCATGGATGAAAAAATCGTAGCCGCCGTCGAGCGAATGTAAAAGTTTTGCGATGTCGTAACGACCGTCGCCGTAAATGCCCGATTCGCCGAAACTGCCGCGCGGGTCAATGAATTTGAACAGCCGGGACAATGGATCGTAAAGGATGTTCGTGAAACACAAATCGCCGTGGATGATCTGGCCGCGCGGTTTGGCGGACAATTTTTTGACGCGCGCCTCGATTTGTTTCTGAATTTTCGGCCAGCCCGCGATTTTTTTGCCATTCAACTTGATTTCGTTGGCTTGCACCAGCCGAGCAAAGTCGCGGTGTTGCCCGGAAAAAGTTTTGAGCCGGTCGAGCGTTTTATTCCAGTAAAAATCGAACGTGGATTTCGGCGACAGTTGCGCGGGATAATTTTCAAAACACGCGAAAATATTCCGCAGCGTCTGAAACGTGGCTTCCCAGTATTTGCTTTCAAATTCCTCGAAGACCCAGACTTCCGAGAGCGTCGGATAGCCGTAGTATTCGAGCGTGAGAAAGAGATTTTTCGGTTCGAGGCCGAAATCCACGAGGCGCGGAAAAAACGTGACGATGTCGCGCGGCAGCAGACGGTAATAATTGATCTCGTTGAGGAATTTTTCGCCGTGCTCGCTGTGCTTGGTGATCGTGCCGCGCAATTCGTCAATCTGGATGGCGTTGAAACTGCGCGCCTGCAACAACCGCCGCCGCGAACTGGTCAGAAAATCGAGATTGCCGCAGTCGAACCATTTGGCCGCCGGATATGCGCGCAAGTTTCCGGTCTCGATATAAGGCTGCAAGGCATGGCGCAGTTGCAACGAAGGCGCACCTGAATCGAGAGTTGACTGGAGTGCGCGCCGCGCCGGTTCGCAATCACGCAAATGATAAACACCGACGAGCGCCGGCCAGCCGTCGGGATTTTTTTGAGGCTTGTCCGCCAGATTTTTGACGACGTGCGCGGCGTTCACTTCCGCCAGACACCAGCGCGTCGCGTCCTGCACGGGTGCGGTGAGGACAAAATTTTCTCCAAGTTTGCCGCGTGTTTTTTCGAAAAATTCAAACAGCGTGTCGCCGAGCACGACGAGGCAGGATTCATTTTTTCCAAGACGCTTTAGACATTCGAGCAGCGTGAAGCCGGGGCCGAGGTCTTCCTTGACCGGCACGCAGACGATTTCCTGAATCTTCCCGAACGCTTGTTGCACGAAGCGCGGCAGGCGAATTTCGGTATGGCGCATTCCCAGCACGACGCGCGTGACGCCCTGTTCGTGAAGATAATGCAGCAGCCAGTGGATGGTCGGACGACCGTTGATGGGAACCATCGCCGAGGATGTGCGCCCGAAAATGGAACCGAGCGCGGCCGGGGGCACGCCTGCGGCCAGAACCACGGCAGTTCCGATTTTTTTTGGAGACTTCACTTTTCCCATCGGCATGAAATTTTTACGGCGTTTGCGCGGGCTGATAGTGTTTGAACGGCGTTTGCCTGTAAATGTCAAACCGTTTTGCGAAATCAAATGCACTTGAGTTTCCGCCACGCTGCGTTTCTACTCACAACCAAGTGAACCGGAAACATTCCCGAAGATTGCATGGCTTCAGCGCAACCACGCCGCCGGGGGCCGGATTCCCATTTTCGGGTTTTTGCGTTTGCTGGCGCGGGCAACGAGGGACTATTTTTTGGGGAGGACATAAATGTCGGACATCAATTTTTACTACAATCTGAAGATGCGCGCGCGGCGGCATCCGGCGTTGCACCGGCCGTTGAAAAAAATCCGGCGGCTGGCGGAAAAATTTCCGGTGTTGCTGATCAACCTGCTGCGCGCGTTTTCCTCCGAAAATCATCCGCGCCTTGGTCCGCCGAAAGGTTCGTTTTCAATTTATCAATCGTTACGGCACGAAAATCGCCGGCCGGGCCGGGTTGTGCTCACGGACCAAGGCGCACCCACAACAACGCCCGGTTCGCTGCAAATCGTTTCCGGCTTGAACCAGCACGCCTGCCAGCCATGGCCGGTTTTCTGGAGCCGGCACCAAAACGCGCGCCTCGTCACGCCGTCGCTCGCGTTGCTGGACGAACGCAAACGCCTGTGCCGCGAATCGGTCTATGGCGACATTTGCCTGGGCGACGATCCTGCGTGGCTCTATCCTTGGCTGCCGAAGCCGATCCTGCTCGCGGGCAACTGGACGAGCATCGTCTCGCGCTGGGCGCCGAATGACGGCGTGCCGATGTTCACGCACTGGATTCTGGACGCCCTGCCGCGCCTCGCGCTGTTGCCGGAATTTCCTCCGGACACAAAAATTTTAGTTCCGTCAAAATTAGCCGGTTATCAAAAAGAAACTTTGCAATTGCTCGGATTGACCGGCCGCTGCCGCCTTTCGCCGGAGCGCCATTTGATCCTGGAAAATTATTACTTCAGTTCGCCGACCGCGATGCTGGACTGCTACAATCCGTTCGGCGTGAATTTCCTGCGCGAAAAATTCCTGCCGCTGGCGGACAAAAATTACTCCGGCCCGAAAAAATTTCTCATCCATCGCAGCAACAAATCGCGCGGCATCATCAACGAGGCCGGGGTCTATGAATTTTTCCGCAAGCTCGGCTGGGAGATCATTGACACGGAAAAACTGACCTTCGCACAGGAAATAAAATTGTTCAACGATGCCGAGGCCATCGGCGGCGTTTTTGGCAGCGGATTCACCAACGCGGTCTGGTGCCGGCCCGGCTGCAAGCTGCTTCCGTTCGTGGCCGATTGCTGGCTGGACGGCTACGTGGAATGGATCGCAGAGGTGGTGGGCGCGGAATTTCATTACCGCATTTTCCCGTCCGACCACGCGATGCGCGCGCAGGTGAACCTGGAAACCGTCGCGGAAATGCTCCGCGCGACCGGACTGCATCCAAAATGATCGCGTGGTTCCAACGCAATCGCACGTCCGTCCGCATGGCGTTCATCCTGCGCGTGATGGCGATGGCGATGAGCGCGTTGTTATCGCTGCTGTGGACGCGATTGTTGCTACGGGCGATGGGCGATTCGCTTTGGGGTTTATTTTCCAGTTTTCAAGGCATCGCGCAATTGGGTGGCGTCGGCGATTTTGGAATCAGCGGCGCGGTCGGCATCAAGGGCGGGATGATGCTGGGTCGCGGGGAACATGAGCCATTGCGAAAGCTGCTCGCGTCGGCGCGGTCGCTGTTTCTTTTTCTGGCGGCGCTGAATTTGATTCTGTTCACGGTGTTGTCTCCGTGGCTGCCGCAGTGGCTGCATTTTCAAAACGTTCCGGGCGCCGGCTCCTTGCCGGTGCTTTTCTTTTGGGCGGGCGTGACCGGCGCGGTCACCATCCTTGCGGGCTACGTTAATAATTTGAATTACGCCCACGGCACAGTGACGTGGCCGATTTTTCCCGGCGTGTTCATCGGACAGATGCTTGCGCCGTTGCTGCACTGGCGACTGGCAAAAATGCACGAGCCGTTGTGGGTGCAAAACCTGCCTTACGTTGTCTCAATAATCATTTCGAGCTGGCTGGCGTGGCGGATGTTGAAATGGTCGCACGCGTGGCTCGGCGAACTGCGCCCGCTCGGCTTCGGCTGCGCGCTGTGGAAAATCCTGCTCGGCACCAGTTTCTGGGTTTATCTGTGCTCGGTTTGCAACGCGATCTATTTCACCACCGACCGCCTCGTCATCAATGCCGGTTTTGGCCCGGCGCTTGTTCCGACTTATCTGGTGAATTATAAACCGTGCGCGCTCATGGTGACGCTCATTTTGTCCGCGAGCGTTGTCAGCCTGCCCAAAATCACGCAATGGATTTCCAGTCCGCACCAGGCTGACCGCGACCGCGTGTTGCTGGAAGCAAACCGGTTGAACATTTTTCAAATCCTGCTCGGCTGCGGCGCGGCGCTCGGCTATCTGGCGTTCAACAACTGGTTCATTCAACTCTGGCTTGGCGCGAAATATCAATGCCCGCTGGCCTGGCAAATCGCCTTCGCCTGCAATCTCGCCATCACCACCGGCGGCGATGCTGGAATCCAAATCGCTTCGCGCTGCGGCGACAGCGGCATCAAAAAATTAGGCCTGGTCGCTGGCAGCACGGCGTTGTTGAATCTCGGCCTGGCGCTGGTGTTCATGAAAATGGGTTCGGTGACGGGCATCGCCTTCGCCGCCGTGATTTCCCAGTCGGTTTTGAGTCTCGTGGTTGGCTATTCCACCTGCCGCCATTTGAATTTGTCTCTGGCTCGCTGGGCGGCGAAAAGCTGGGTCATTCCGCTGACGGTGGTTCTGGCGGCAGCGGGCCTCAAAATATTGTTTCCCGAACAATCATTTTTGCACCTCGCTGCGTTGTCCGGCTGTTACACCGTGCTGTTGCTGCTGATCGCGCGGCTGGTCGGCATCAACATGGAATTGCTCCGCGCGGAATGGGCGACCGTGCGCAACATGTTGAAGATTTAAGCGCCCGGTTTGACGGCAAATGCCAGCGTTGTGCCTTCAATGCGGCTGGGCTTGAAATCAGATTCAAATAAATACCGCATCACGTCGGGAGTTTGCGGCCGGAAATCGTGCCAGATGATCATGCCGCCGGGGCGTAACATGCGCCAGCCTTTTTCCGAGTCGTTGCGGACATATTCGTAAATGTGCGCTCCATCCACAAAAACGGCGTCCATTGTTGCTGCGTATGAAGATTCATCGAACAAGGCCGAGTCTTGCTCCAGAAAAATTACGCGCGCCAAAAGATTCTTGGGAATCAAATCGGCTTTCTCAGTTTGGTAAGCGACCTCAAGATCGCCTGTCAGCTTGATGTCAAATTTCGTCTGCCGGTTTTTTCGCGGCAGATCCAACGTGAAAACCCGGCCATTTTGACCAACATTGAGCGCGAGCTGCGTGGTGGAAATGCCGCGATTCGTGCCGAATTCAAAAACGCGTCCGGCTTTGATTTTTTGCAGCAAAACGCCGAGCGCGAACGCTTCAACGAACGCAATGGAATGAGTCACTTCGGGAAAAAGGCTGGTGACGATTTCAAGCCGCCCGGCATTTTCGTCAACCAATTGCGGAAGTGAAACTGCCGGCAGGCACGAGATGTCGCGCGATTTATCGAGATGATTTTCCGCTTCCGCCAGCGCATGCCCTAAAACCGGACGCAAGCCGCGCGGGTTTTTGAAGACAATCGTCAAGAGGTATTTGCCAAGCAGGAACAACTTGGTTGGAATCGGGCCGGCCATTTGCATTGGAAAAATAATGCAAGCTGGCGGTTAAGCAAGTCCGCGCTCGCGAAGCTGGCGGATGAACTCGCGCTCGAAGTATTCGAATGAAAACGGTTTCGTATCAAACAAAACACGCGGCTGCCAGCCGGGCTTTAAAATTATTTCCGCCCATTTCAGCACGGCGTCGGCAATCGCCTGCGGGTCGCGAATCGGCACCACTTCGCCATTCACGCCGGGCCGGACAAAATCATTCGCCCCGGTGTTCGGCGTCAGCACGGCGGGCAAGCCGCAGGCCATCGCTTCACATGCCGTCCGCACCAGGCCTTCCTCCAGCGACGGCAAAACAAAAATGTCCGCGCTTTGCAAGCGGCCGACAAGCTGGTCATGGGACAGATATCCCGACCATTCAATGGGCAAATCCCGGTAGCGGGACAGGACCGGTTTTACATCGTCCTGCACGGTGCGTGTGAGGAGCAGTCGTGCGTTTGGAATTTTCTTCTGAACCATCCGGAATGCTTCGAGCAGATATGGCGTGCCTTTGCGAAGTGAAAGGCTTCCCGTGTTGATGATGGTGACCGGCTGATTTTCCGGGCGCGGTCTGGTTCGCGGCTGGAACAGTCCAAGATTGACCGGATAGACGTTTCTCAAAATTTGCTCCGGCTTGAAGCCGCGCGTCAAAAATGATTGCGTGACGTAATTGCTCGGCGAAAGAACAAAATCAACGTCCTCCATCATCGCACGCGAACGTTCGTAATGATGGAGCGCGACAGGTGTTGTCGGGCAGTCCCAACGGCGATGCTCTTCGGCGAGAATTGCCCAAAAATTTTCGGGATGCGAATTGCCGCCGTCCAGAAAGGTTTTTCCACCGTGGGTGCGGATCCATTTGAAACATTCATTCGCATACCCGTAACTGGAGATGATGTTGTCGCCGGGACGCAAAAGTTTTTTTGCCCAGCGGTCGAACCAGGGATGCAGGCTGAAACGAAACGATTCCGCGCGGAATGGGGAAAGTGTTTTTGCTGCGGCGAAATTTGCAAGCCCGAACACAGGCAGCAAGCGCGTCCGCTCCGGCGGGATGCCTGCTGTTCCACGCCGTGTGCCGAGCGCGATGAGCCGTAATTGGCCGATATTTTCCAAAGCGCGTGCATTAAAGTCGCAGACTGACCGGGCCGTCGTTGCAACCACAAAATGAGCCTCACTCTTGTCGCAGGATTTTTTCATACAGCGTCAAATGTTGCTGAACCATGTTTTCCCATGTCATGCCGCGTGCGATCATTGAATGTGCGGCGGCGCGGCCAAGCCGTTCGCACGTTTCCGGCGAATTCATCAGCCGACGGAGCTGGCTCGCGAGTGCGTCAACATTTCCCGGTTCGACCAGCACGCCAGCAGAATCGTCGGAAATCAATTCGGGAATTCCGCCGACGCGCGACCCGATGCACGCGCAACCGGCGAACATCGCCTCCTGCAATGCCAGCCCCAGCGGTTCGAGCAGCGACGGCTGGACATAAATCGCCGCCTCGCGCATCAAAGTCACGGCGTCCAGTCGTTCGCCCAGAAGTTTGACGCGGCCGGCGGCGTTCGCGGCGGCAGCGGAGTTTTCAATTTCGCGCGGCGTGTTTTCCTCCAGCGCTGGTCCGGCCAGCCAAAGCTCCCATTCGGGAAAATCAGCGGCGATTTTGCAAAACGCCTGCGCCAGCAGGTGCTGCCCTTTCCGCCGCGCCAAGTGCCCCACGCAAAGAACGACTTTGCGCCGGGTCAGGCTTCCGGGTTGCAGCGTCCCGCTGCGCACGCGCGAATGGTAAATCTGGACAAAGCGGTTTCGCAACGGCCAATAACGCCGCGCCAGGATTTTGCAATCGTGCTGCGAGACGCAAATTTCGCGGTCAGCGCAGGCCAAGGTGCTAAGTTTTCCCAGCATGGCGACGGGCAGCAAAAGCAGTTTGAACCAGAGCGGTTTTGCCGGCCCGCAAAATCCGTCGAGCCAGTCGCCGACGAGATGGGCGGTCGTGCAGACGCGGATTCCGCGCCGGCGCGCATACGGAATCGGGCACGCGCCAGGAAAACGATTGCCCCAGCCGAAGGTTCCGCCGTGAAAATGCGCCAGTTTCACTCCCGCGCGCGCGAGTTTTTCCGCGAGGGCTTTTGATGAAGCGGCACAAACATCCGTTGGCTGCCAAAAAATATGCTCGGCAAAAAGCGCGCCTGCCTTGGTTGCCGCCAGGTCTTTTTCCGAATCGGGCGAAACGAGAACCAACTCGTATTTCCCGCGCAATCCCTCGGCCAAGGCTTGAACGAGCACGCTTACGCCGCCTTGGAGGCGGAGCGGGCTTTCCAGACAGAGTGCGATTTTCATCAAATCTTTCAGGCGTTCCGGCGCAGGTGGCACGGGGGTGTTATCTTCGGCGGCTGACGGCGGCCGTGTCAATCGTATCGTGACGGCCGGGTCAGGCGTGATTCTGCTTTCAAATCATGGCGGCTTCATCAGAATGGTTTTATGGCCGTGCGCGTGAAAGGCGTGTCTGGCCGGAGCCGAGCACGCGATGAGCCGGATTCACGAATTTATCAAAACGCACGATTACGCCTGCTGGTGCGGCCAGAGGGTGGCGCGGGTGTTTTGCAGGCAGATGTTCGTGGGCCGCCGGTTTGTGGCGCTCGAATGCAACGACTGCCGGACACAGCGGATTCTTCCCAACGCCCTGCACGACCAGTCGTCCGCCGAAGTTTTGTATAATGAATACAACGGGCCGGATTTCTCCGAAGTTGATATCGAGCAGTTCACGAAGAATATACTGAAACGATTGCGTGAAACCCGGGTCAGCTTTGGCCCGGGCAAAAAGGTGCTGGATGTCGGCTGCGGCAACGGGGTTTTGCTTGAAACCATTTGCAAACAGTTTGGCTGCATCGGCACGGGGATTGACGTGGATCAGAGGCGGATTGCCAATGCCCGTGCGCGGGCCAAACACGCCAGCTTCAGATGCGAGCTGTTCGACGGCGCGAAACTCGGAGAAAAATACGACGTCATCATTTCGAGCGCCGTGATTGAACACGTTGTTGACCCGCCCGGTTTTTTGAAACAATTCCATCCCGCGCTGGCGGATGACGGCAGTTTGTTTCTGCTGACGCCCAACGCGGGCAGCCTGAACTACCGGCTGCTGCGCAGTTGGTGGCGCGAGCTGCTGTCCATTGGCGAGCATATTTATCTGTTCACCCCCGGAAGTTTGGAATCATGCGCTGGCCGGGCGGGTTTCGAACTCATCAAACTTTCATCCGATTTTGACTGGGCCTCGCCCAAATTCCGCGCCAACGGTTTCAGAAACTTGCTGATCAGCCTCTGGGCGGCCTACCGGGAATGGGTGAAACGATTTTCCAGCCGCCTCGCCTCGCCGCAAACGGGCGACATCCTATACGCGCATTTTAGAAAGGCCAGAGCCGTCTGAGAATATCAGGCTTGTCCAAATGAGAATGGGTCTTTTGTCCACCGACAACCGCGAGCACAACCGTTGTTATGCGGAAACCGTGCCCCGCTTTGGCCCCGCTCCCGAAGCGCTCTTTCAAGGACTCGCCACTGTGCCGGAATTGGAGGTGCATGTCATTTCCTGCACGCAACAGCCGATGCAATCGCCGGAAAAACTGGCGGACAACATCTGGTTTCACAGCCTGCACGTTCCGAAAATCGGCTGGATGCGGACATCGTATCAAGGCTGCATCCGCGCTGTCCGCAAAAAATTAAAAGAAATCAAGCCGGATATAGTTCACGGGCAGGGGACGGAACGCGATTGCGCCATGAGCGCGGTTTTTTCCGGTTTTCCAAGCGTCGTCACCATTCACGGCAACATGGCGGAACTTGCGCGCATGTTCGGCGCGCGGATCGGCAGTTTTGGCTGGCTCGCGGCCCGGCTGGAAAATTTTGCGCTGCGGCGCACCGCCGGGGTTTTTTGCAATTCCGTCTACACGGAAAATCTTGTGCGTCCGCGCGCCAGAAAAACCTGGCGCGTGCCCAACGCGCTGCGCCGTGAATTTTTCGATGCCGCGCCAGCGGCTGCCGGCGGTTCGCGCTGCATTTTGTTGAACGTCGGCGCCATCACGGAAAGGAAACGGCAATTGGAACTTCTGGAGGTCGCGCACAACCTCCGGCGGCGGCAGTTGAAATTTGAACTCCATTTCATTGGCCGGTTGGATCCGAAAGAAACTTATGCCGCCGTCTTTCAAGAACGGATCAGACCATTGACCGACGCCGGTTGCGCTTTTTATTCCGGCGAATTGACCACGGACGAATTGATCCGGCGGTTTGACTCCGCGAGCGGTCTGGTCCATTTTCCGTCGGAAGAGGCATTTGGGCTGGTAGTCGCCGAGGCGCTGGCCCGTGACCTGAAATTTTTTGGCGCGCGGCTGGGAGGAATTGCAGGCATCGCGGACGGCGTTCCGGGCACGGAACTTTTTGAGGGCAGCGACTGGGAGAATCTGGCCAACGCACTGGCGAGCTGGATTTCGCAGGGAAATCCGCGCGCGGACGGCGCGAAAAAATTCATGCGCGAGCGTTACCATCCCGAAATCGTCGCCCGCCGGCACGCGGAAATTTACCGCGAGGTGCTCAAAACCTCCTGATAAACGGCCCGCAGTTGCTGCGCGACTTCCGTCCAACTGTATAACCGGATTTTCGGCGCGGGCAAGGAAGGACAGCGTTCGTAAAATTCGCGCAGGATTGCCGCGTCGCGTGTTTCGTTGGCGGTGAAATAATGCGCCTGCGCGCCGAAACGTTCGCGCGCCCATTTCAATGGCGGCAACAAAACCGGCAAGCCGCAGGCCGCCGCCTCGTGAATCGTGAAACTCCAGTTTTCAAACCGGCTCATGAGCACCGCGCCGCGCGCACGTTGCAGCAGCGCGACCATCGCCGCTGGATCGTCAATGTGCGGTTGATGCAGCACGCGGTGCCCGTCAATCATCGCGCGAAATTCGGTCCAATACGGGTCGCCTTCCGCGAACGGTTTACCGACGAATAAAACCGGAACGCCGGCTTTTTGCGCCAGTCGCGCAAGCGGGATGCAGTTTTTTTGTTCGGTGATGGCGCCGACATAGACCAGAAAATTATCCGACCGGCTGCCGGGCGCGGCCTTGAGAAAAATTTCCGGCAACCCCAGCGGCACGATGGACACCTGGCCTGGATGGATGCCATAGACAAGTTCGAGAACGCGCCGTTCGGCTTCAAGTCCCACGATGAGGCGCGAGCACGTCTGAAACGTGCGCCACGCAAGCTGTTGCTTGATGCCTTCGCCAAACGGCAGGCGAAGAGCGGTTTTGACGGCCCATCCCTGCGCGCGCAACTTCGCGTCGCTGCGGTTGCAGGTCTCGGAAAAAAGATGTGTCATGACCGCCGGGATTTGTTTTGCCCGCGCCTTTTCCAGATAGGTCGGCGGCGGCACGCCAAAATGATGAATCAAGTCGCCTTTTTGCTGCGGATCCCACCAGCGCAAAAATTCCACCTCGACGCCCTCCGCCTCCAGCGCTTTTTTCGTCTCGGCAAGCTGGGTTTGAAAACCGCCGTGGCCCAGAAGAAACGGCACAGGATGGTCAAACAAGGCTTTCATTTTCAAGCGCGCTGGAATTTTATTTCAGGGCCAGCGCCGTTTTCAATCCGGCATTCAAGGCAACCGAGTCGAGGGCGCCTTCGGTCGAATAGGGCAATGGCAGGCCGCACGCGCAGAAAGTCGCGCCGAACGCCAGATCTTGTCTGCACTGCGGACAGCGAAATGGCGCGGCGAAGGAATTGGATCCTGGCAGATTTCCCTTGCGAAGGGCGGCGAAGAAAAAAATGTGCCCACCCTTGGGCGCGGCGATGCGGAAAAATCCGTTGACGGCGCGGTTGAGCAAACGCAGCGGTGCGACGGGCAGCGGAATTTTTTTCGTGACGGCGTGCATCCCAAAAAGAAATCCGACGGTCTGCCACTCCAGAATCTCAAAATCAGGTTCGAGCAATTTTCCCGTGTCGTCCACGCCGAAAAATTCGAGGTGGCCTTCGTGGACGTGCTTGAGTCCGAGCCGCTGGCGCCATTTGACGATGAGTTTCTGCGAATTTTCCATGGAGATGACGAGCAGGCCGCCGGGCGCGAGGACGCGGAGACAGTTTGCGTAGGTTTCCCGCCAGTTGAAGCAATGGTCGAGGACGCTGTTGAGCAGGATGAAATTGCGGGAATGGTCCTTGAGAAAATCCATGTATTCGCCGACGCCACGGACGAGAAAACGATTGGGCTGGATGTGAAAGCGGCCCAGTTCAATCGGCGAAGGCTCGATGCCGACGTAGGTTTTTATGAACGGATTGAGTTCATTTGAAAAATCGCCCCAGCCGCAGCCGATGTCGAGCATGTGGACTTCGTTTTTCGCCGCGAAATTTTTCACGGCGCGAAAAATCAGCTCGTGCTGGATCTGGTGGACGGCCAGCGTGTTGGGCGGCGGCGGATCGTCATGATGGTCATAATGCAACTGCGAGCGCAGGTATTCTTCCTGAACGGGGGAAAGTTGCGTTGACATATTTTTTGCGCGTGCGAACCGGCTTGAACCGCCCGACATTCAAGGGAATCCGCACGGTTGAGTCAATTGGATTCCCATCGCGGCAACATCAACTGCACTTTGGGTTTGCCGCCCAAAATTTCTGCTGGTTTAATGCGCGCGATGAAGGCATCCCGTTTTGTTGCCGCCATTCCGGCGCTGCTGTTTTGCCTCGGTGCCGTGCTGCCGCCGGCTTCCGGCGCGGAACCGCCATCGGCCACCAACTTGTGGTCGCTGATTTTCAGTTACGACTCGACTTCGTCGTCCCCGGCCATTGCACCGGACGGAACTATTTATGAGGGGACTTTCAACGGCGTCCTGTTTGCCGTCACGCCGCAGGGCGGGGTGAAATGGAAATTCAAAGCCGGACGCGAAATCAAATCGTCCCCGGCCATCGCCGACGACGGGACAATTTATTTCGGCTCGCGCGACCGGAAATGCTACGCCGTCACGCCGACGGGCAGTCTCAAATGGACTTTTGCTACCGGTGCATGGGTGGATTCCTCGCCGGCGATTGGCGCGGACGGGACGGTTTATTTCGGCTCGTGGGACAAAAGTTTTTACGCGCTCAATCCCGACGGCTCCAAGAAATGGAGTTTTGCGACCGGCGATGTCATTGGTTCTTCGCCGGCGATTGGCGCGGACGGGACGATTTACTTCGGGTCGCACGACAAAAAATTCTACGCCCTGAAACCGGACGGAACGGTCCGGTGGGTGTTTGCGACCGGTGGCGAAATCACTTCCTCGCCGGCGGTCGGCGCGGACGGGACGGTCTATTTTACTTCAACCGACGGGAATCTTTACGCGCTGAAGCCGGACGGGACAGAATTCTGGCGACTGCCTGCCGAATGCATGACAGAATCGTCGCCGGTGCTGGATGAGGCGGGCAACCTTTATCTGACGGCAATGGTTTCCGCCACGTCCATCACGAAAGACGGCAAAAAGCGCTGGGAGCGTGGTGCGGCAATATTCGTGGACGTTTCGCCCGCCGTCGCGGCTGACGGCACGATTTATTTTTCCATGCCTTACAGGCAGATGACGGCGTATGATGCGGACGGAGCCGCCCAATGGGAGATGAATGAAAACGACAGCCTGAATGCGTCACCGGTCATTGGCGACAATGGAATCGTTTACATCTGCAGCGGCCGTTTGTTCGCCGTCAGTCCGCCGGGCCGCTGGCCGCCGTCAGCCAAAAGTTCGTGGCCGATGTTCCGCGCCAATGCGCGCCACACCGGGCGCGTTCCGGGGTCAAATTGAAAAACCCTTCCCGGTTTTGGCAGGTGTTTGCGGAACCGCCACGATGAATGTGCCGCCGCATGTTTGCGCCTCCACCACAACCAACTGATTTCCAGAAGATTTTCGGTTCAGATTTCTATTGCCACGACTGGCGCGCGGAATTAACTTAATTGTCACAATTGAATTTATTATGTCGAACGCTGCAAAAGAATCATCGTCGGCGAACGATTTGCTGAAGAATTCCTCGCTCTATCGCGAATTTCAGGCCGAGCGCGAGGAAATTCTCCGGCACAAGTGGATCGAGTCGGAAAAGGCCGGCCGCGACATCGGTTTCGAGCAGGCGCTGACGGATTGGATCATCAAGCACCGCTCAAGCTGGCGCAAAAACCGGCAGTCCGCCGCCACGAATTGAACTGGAAATTTTGTTCCTTTAACGCCGCCCTGCGAGGTGGCGAAGGAAAATATGAACGCCAAACGCATAACGCGAATCGGCTCCGCCTGGCGGAGTGGTTCGTGATTTTTTTATGCCTGAATCCACCGTCATTCTCGATGCGAACGCGATTGGCCGCGCGCTCACGCGCATCGCGCACGAAATTGCCGAGCGCAATGAGATCAGCGCGGAGGTCGTGCTGGTCGGGATTCCCGAAGGCGGCGTGCCGCTCGCGCAACGGCTCGCAAAAATTCTTTCGGAAATCTGGAAACATTCTGTTCCAACTGGAAGCCTCGATGTTTCAATGCACCGCGACGATTTGGATCAACGCGCCGCACCGAAAATTCATCCAACAGAAATTCCTTTTGACGTAACCGGAAAAACCGTCGTGCTGGTGGACGACGTTTTATTCAGCGGCCGCACGACGCGCGCGGCGATGGACGCGCTGAATGATTTTGGCCGGCCAGAGAAAATCCAACTTGCGGTGCTGATTGACCGCGGTCATCGCGAATTGCCCATCAAAGCGGATTTCGTCGGCAAAAACGTGCCGACGGCAGCGAATGAAAAAGTCCATGTCCGCATCGGTGATAAGGACGAAGTCATTTTGGAACGAAAATGAGTTGGACAAAAAAACATCTGCTCGACATCGAATCACTCACGGCGGACGAAATCGTCACCGTGCTCGACACGGCCATGGCGTTCAAGGCCGTCGGCGAGCGCGCCATCAAAAAAGTTCCGGCGCTGCGCGGCAAGACGGTCGTCAATCTTTTCATCGAGCCGTCCACGCGCACGCGCATCAGTTTTGAACTCGCGGCGCAACGGCTGACCGCCGACATCGTGAATTTTTCCGCCGACGCGTCGTCGTTCAAAAAAGGCGAAACGCTGAAGGACACGGCGCGCAATCTCGAAGCGCTCAACGCCGATTTTATCGTCATCCGCCACAGCGGGAGCGGCGCGCCGCATTTTCTGTCGCGCGTCGTGAACGCCAGCATCATCAACGCCGGTGATGGCGCGCACGAACATCCGACGCAGGCGTTGCTCGACGCGTTCACGATCCGCGAGCACAAGGAAAAGATCGCCGGGCTGAACGTCACAATTCTCGGCGACATCCTTTACAGCCGCGTCGCGCGCTCAAACATCTGGGCGCTGACAAAACTTGGCGCGAAGGTGACGCTTTGCGGTCCGTCCACGCTCGTGCCAAAAACTTTTGAGCAGATGGGCTGCCGCGTGACTTACAATGTGGACGAGGCGATTCGCGACGCGGACATCATCCATCTGCTTCGCATCCAGCACGAGCGCCAGCGCAAGACGATGTTTCCGAGTATTGGTGAATACACAAATCTTTTTGGCCTGAACAAAGCGCGCCTGGCGAAAACAAAACCCGACGCGCTTATCATGCACCCCGGCCCGATCAATCGCGGCGTGGAAATTGACAGTGAAATTGCCGACTGCGCGCGCTCGTTGATTTTGGAGCAGGTGACCAACGGCCTCGCCGTCCGAATGGCAGTTTTGTTTTTGCTGAATGGCGGCAAAGGCCCGCAGGAAGTTTCGGGAAATTAAATTCCAATCGGATGCCACGCGGTTTTGAACTCGACCGTGTCGAGAATCCAATACGGGTCTTCCACTTTGGCGGAAAACCAGTCGGCGGCGGCGTGGTTTGAGTAACGCTTGAGGTTCGTCGCCACGCCCGCTTGCAACTTGGCGCTAATTTCAAAATCGCCCGCGCCGTCCACGATGGCGTTCACGTCCATGTGCGCGGAGATGTGCGGGACGAGTTCGGCGCGCTTGCCGGTGAGAATGTTCACGCCGCCGCCGGGCAGATCGCTCGTGGCGAGAATTTCCGCGAACGTCGCGGCGGGCAGAGGAAATATTTCGGACGCAATGACAATCACCGTGTTGCCGCTCAAAATCACCGGCGCAACGAGCGACACGAGCGCGAGCAAGGACGGTTCGTCCGGCGCGAGCACCACAACCACGCCCGTCGGTTCGGGCGTGGTGAAATTAAAATGCGACGACGCCACCGGATTCACGCTGCTGAACACTTGCGAATATTTGTCCGTCCAGCCCGCGAAATGCACCAAGCGGTCAATCGCCAGCGTCACCTCGCGTTTGGCTTTCGCAGCGCTGACGCCGGTGGAACGCGTGATTTCATTGATCAGTTCACTTGCGCGGTTCTGCAACATCTCGGCGGCGCGATAAAGAATTTGCCCGCGATTGTAAGCGCTCGCTTTACCCCAGCCGCCGGTCGCGGCGCGCGCGGCGACAACTGCGTCGCGGAAATCTTTGCGCGAGGCGTGGGCATAATTATCAAGCTGCGCGCCTGCCGGTGATTTCGCGGGCAGGTAGCGTCCGCTCTCGCTGCGCGGAAATTTTCCGCCGATGTAGAGCTTATAGGTTTTTTTGACGTCGAGTCGTGTGCTCATGGTTTTGAAAGATTTATTTTCGTTTCCAAACAATCTGAAACAGGCCGTAAAGCAAGAGCGCTGCGCCGCCGATGTAAAAATACATCGCCCGATCCGTCGGCGTGCCGGTGAAAATGTTTTTGACCTGCGAGTTGAGCGACTCGGCCGTGTTGTGTCCCCACACGAGCAGCATGATGCCGATGACCAGGGCGATGACGCCGATTATTTTTTGCATAAAACCTGTTTCGCTGTTCAACCGCCCTTGCGTTTGACGAACCCGATGAGCAGCAACAAAACCACCGCGCCGACAAACGCGGAGATGAGGTTGCCAATCACATTGACCGACACAATGCCTAGCAGTCCAAACAAAAATCCGCCCAGCAACGCACCGATGACGCCGACGATGAGATTGCCCAAAAGGCCGAAGCCATGGCCTTTGACAAATGCGCCCGCCAGAAATCCGGCGGCGAGTCCGATGAGGATAAACCACAGCAAGTTCATGCGTTTTTATTTTTGTGTTTGATTAAATTAAATGCAACTCAATCCAATCTGCAATACGCCGTCAGACCCTGCAATCCGCCTTCGCGACCGAAGCCGCTTTCCTTGTAGCCGCCGAACGGACTGGTCGGGTCGAACTTGTTGTAGGTGTTCGCCCAGACGACGCCGGCGCGCAGCTTGCTGACCATCTTGAAAATCTTGCTGCCTTTGTCCGTCCACACGCCCGCGCTCAAGCCATAGGGGATGTTGTTCGCGCGCTCGAACGCCTCCTCCGGCGTGCGGAACGTCATCACGCTCAACACCGGCCCGAAGATTTCCTCCGACGCCACGCGATGCGCGTGCGTGACGCCCGTGAGAAATGAAGGAGCAAACCAGTATCCTTTTGATGGGAGGACGCACTGCGTCTGCGTCAATTCCGCGCCTTCGTCCACGCCGCTTTGCACCAGCTCGCGGATTTTTTCGAGCTGCGGCCGCGAATTGATCGCGCCGATGTCGGTGTTTTTGTCGAGCGGATTGCCGACGCGCAACGTCTGGATGCGGTCGCGCAGTTTCTTGATGACCTTGGAATAAATCCCTTCCTGCACGAACAGTCGCGAACCCGCGCAGCAGACGTGGCCTTGATTGAAATAAATTCCGTTGATGACGCCTTCGATGGCCTGGTCAATCGGCGCATCCTCGAATAAAATGTTCGCCGCCTTGCCGCCGAGTTCGAGCGTGAGCTTCTTCTTCGTGCCCGCGACCGCCTGCGCGATGCGCTTGCCGACCTCGGTGCTGCCGGTGAACGCGAGCTTGTTTATGTCCGGATGATTAACGAGCGCCGCGCCGGTCTCGCCCGCGCCGGTGACGATGTTCACCACGCCTTCAGGCAATTCCGCCTCCTGAAAAATCTGCGCCAGCCGCATCGCCGTGAGACTCGTGGTCTCGGCGGGCTTGAGCACGACGGTATTGCCGCAGGCGAGCGCGGGCGCGATTTTCCACGCAGCCATGAGCAGCGGGAAATTCCACGGGATGATCTGCCCCGCGACGCCGAGCGGCTGCGGTGTTTTTCCCGGAAACGCGTATTTCAATTTGTCCGCCCAGCCCGCGTAATAAAAAAAGTGCGCGGCCACAAGCGGCAAATCCACGTCGCGGCTTTCCTTGATGGTCTTGCCGCCGTCCATCGTTTCAAGCACGGCCAGCTCGCGTGACTTCTCCTGGATGATGCGCGCAATGCGATACAGATATTTGCCCCGCTCGCACCCCGGCATTTTGCTCCAGACTTTTTCGTAGGCGCGCCGCGCGGATTTCACCGCCTTGTCAACGTCGGTGGCGTCGGCGAAGGAAATCTCCGTGAGCTTTTCCTCGGTCGCGGGATTGAGGGATGAAAAATATTTGCCCGAATGCGGTTTGACGAATTTGCCGCCGATGAACAATTCATGTCGTGGCGCGATGGCGTAATTCTTGGAGTCTTCGGGCGCGGGCGCGTAATTCCATTTTTCACCAAAGTTCAAGCGACGTTCGCGCAATGGAACAACGGCGTGATTTGTCGCAGCCACAACGCGCTTGGCGGAAAGTTTCACGGGTTTGAGTTTGGTTTTCATTCAGTGTTTTCTTTTTCGAGGAAAAGTCAAAGCCGCCGCGCGTTGGCTGACGCGATATTCCGGCGGCGTTTCGTGCAAAGCGAACAAATCCGCCGTTTCCATCGGCTGAAGATTTTTCTGCGGCGCGGCTTCAAAAATTTCACGCAACGAATCCGGCCATGGTTCGGACGGAAATGGCAGCGCGTCACGCCGAAGCAACTGGCGATTTCCGTCCGGCACATCGTCACCAACACGCACAAAGATTGGCGTGAGATGAAGTTTTTCCAACTGCTCAATCGCGCCCGACCACGTGCCGCCTTCGTTGTAACCGGAACTGACCACGAGGCCGAAATCCGCCAGCGCATAAATGTGTTTGTTCCGTTGCATCGCGTTGCCGACGTTGAACCCAGCTTCGGGATCGAACGCCGAAACGAGTGTAAGGCATCCGTCTTGAATCGCCTCTCGCGCTTTGCCGGACGTGGCTGAACGTAAAAGACTGTCTGCCAGCACGCCCACAACTGTTCCACCAGCTTCGAGCGCAGCCAGCATCGCCAGTTGATCCACGCCTCTCGCGCCGCCGGAGACGACTTGTATTTCTTCACGCGCCGCCGATGCCGCCGCCCGCTTGGTAAATTCTTCGCCCGCCTCATCCACGTCGCGCGAGCCGACGATGGCCAGACCGCCGCGCAACAAAAGTTTTTTCTCGCCGCAGCCGTAAATCAACGGCGGCGCATTTTGCTTCAAGCGATACAGGCGTTCCGGGTAATCGGTTTCATTACGGCTGGTGACCCACACACCCGCGCTTTGCCACGTCTCAACCGCCATGCTTAACATGAAGCCGCGTCCGAGCAGCGCGGTGATTTTCTCCGCGTCAACGGCCAGCCCAAGTTGTTTTAGCAACGCCGCCGCATCAGATTCGAGCAGTCGTTCCAGCCTTGCGTCAATGCGTTGCAATTGTTTTTCCAGTTCGTTGAATTCACCAATGCTCAACGGTTGAACATCTTTGTTCCGCCCGGCGCGCAACGGCGAACACAGCAGCAGCGTGGCCTGGGTTGCGGTTGAAAGTGGATTGGCACTCATGCGATTCAAGTTTCGTCAGTTTTGCTGGTTTGCGCAAGTGCGACGGGAAAGACCGGGCCGCTGCCGGCCTGTCGCAACAACGCCGCGCAAACAGCGAATGTCCAGCCGCTGTCCATCATGTCATCCACTAGCAGCACTGGCTTGGCGAAATCACCGTCGGGCTTGACCGTGAACGCACTATCAAGATTATGCGCTTGTTGGAAACTGTTTTGCATTTCCTTCTGCGGCGGAGTTGCGCGAGCTTTTTGCAGCACGAGATGAAACGGCAGATTCAACGCCCGCGCCAGCCGTTCGGCAAATTCAGGAACGAGCATTGTGTGATTCAGCGAAGGCACGCAAGTCACCCACGCCGGTTGAGGCTGCGGATTCCATTCGCGGATCATCTCCACGACGGCGGCGACCAATCGTTCGTCGAAACGGGCGGCGGTGGAATATTTTCCGGCGCGCACCAACTCGCCCCAACCGGCGTCACCCCAGATCGCCAGCACACGGCCAGTTTCCGCACGGAGAGAATCTGAAACTTTTCCCGTGAACTGGTAAATCTTGAACGCTTCTTTCGGCCAGAGCTTGCGTGGCTTAATGGGATGATGGGTGCGTTGGAGAAATTGCGCGGCGCGTTCGGCGAGTGCAGGAGGAAATTGTTCAGCCAGCAAAGGTTCGCTGCGACAGACAGCGCAACGTCCGCACGGCGGCGCGTCATGTTCGTCCAGTTCGCGTGCTAGAAATTGCATGAGGCAGGAACGCGTGTGGAGGTATTCGAGCATCCGGGTTTGCTCGCGCTTGCGAAGTTCGGTGAGCCGCTCGACGCGCTCCCAAAATATTTGAGTGAGCGGCGCGGCGGTGCGTTTCCAACGATTGTCGAGTTTCAAAAGTGGCGCGGGCGATTCGAGTGAAAGCAGTTTCACCGCGTGATCAAGACGGCCACGCGGGGCGTTCAGTTTGATTTGCAACTCGGCGAGTGTGAATCCATCGGGCGCGGCGTCGAGTTGCGCGAGAATTTTTTCAACCAGTTCGCGCGGCGGAAAGGCGGTCTCAATGAAGTGATCTGTGATGTCGCTGTCGCCACCGCCACCGAGCAGCACCGCGAACGCATCCGGCAACGCGCGGCCGGCGCGGCCCACTTGCTGATAGTAATGCACGACCGAACCGGGCAGTTGGTAATGGATGACAAATGCGAGATCGGGTTTGTCGAAACCCATGCCGAGCGCGGTGGTGGCGACGAGCGCTTTCAGTTCGTTTCGGAGCAGCCGCGTTTCCAGCCGCTCGCGCAAACCGGGCTGACCGAGTTCTTCATCCAGCCCTCCCCAGTATGCCTCGGCATCAATTCCATTTGCGCGCAACCACGCCGCCACCGTGCGCGCATCGCGGATGGTGAGCGTGTAAATCACGCCACTGCCGGGAAGCTTTGGCAACGTGTGTGCAAGCCATGCTAGCCGGGCGATTTCGCTAGGCAGGGAAATGTTTTGCAGTTGCAAACTTGCCCGCGCCAGCTTGCCGCGCTGGACGGTGAGCGCTGCGCCAAGCTGCGATTTCAGATCGGCCACGACGCGGTCGTTGGCCGTGGCGGTGGTGGCGAGCACGCGGATGTTTGGCGGCAACGATTGCAGGATACGCGTGATGCGTCGGTAATCGGGGCGGAAGTCGTGCCCCCAATCCGAAATGCAATGCGCCTCGTCCACTACGAGCAGTCCGATGCGCGCGGCGACAGGCTGCAACATCGTCTGGACAAATTCCTCGTTGCCCAATCGCTCTGGTGAAACAAGCAAAACATCCACACGGTCGGCGAGCAATTCATCACGGATGCGCGCCCAATCCTCACGATTCTTTTCTTCCGACGTGACGCGCACCGCCTGGACGCCCGCGCGTTCGGCAGCGGCGATTTGATTCCGCATCAGCGCCAGCAACGGAGAAATGATGAGCGTCGGTCCGGCTTGTTGTTCGCGCAGAAGTTTTGCCGCGATGAAATAGACGTTGCTCTTGCCCCAGCCGGTGCGTTGCACAACGAGCAGTGGGCCGCGTCGTTCCAGTAGATGTTCAATGGCTTCAAGCTGGCCGGAGCGGAAGGTGGCTTGCGGATTGCCGACCGATTGGCGGAGAAGTTCAGTAGCGCGGTTTTGAAGTGGCGTCCCCATTTTCATTTTGCCAGCGCGTCATGGGAGAGAAAAATAATCCGCACTTTGATAATTGCCGTCCGCCGTTTTCACGATTTGCATCAGCACGTCGTTGACGAGCGTGCTTGCGCCGAAGCGGAACAGGTCGGGCGTGAGCCAGTCGTCGCCGAGGGTTTCCTTGACCATCACGAGGTAGGCCAGCGCCTGCTTGGACGTGCGGATGCCGCCGGCGGGCTTCATGCCGATGCGGATGCCGGTGGCAAAGAAATAATCGCGGATGGCCTCCAGCATCACGAGCGTGACGGGGATGGTGGCGCCGGGCGTGACTTTGCCGGTGCTGGTCTTGATGAAATCGCCGCCGGCCTGCATGGCGATTTCGCTGGCGAGACGGACGTTGTCGTAGGTGACGAGTTCGCCCGTTTCGAGAATCACCTTCAAATGCGCCGGGCCGCAGGCTTCCTTGGTGGCGGCGATTTCGTCGAACACTTTCGCGTGATCGCCGGCGAGGAACGCGCCGCGATCAATGACCATGTCAATCTCATCCGCGCCATCGGCCACGGCGCGGCGGACTTCGTTGAGTTTGGTGGGCAGGGGAAATTGTCCGCTGGGAAATCCGGTGGCGACGGCGGCGATTTTCACGGGC
>Ga0182018_10000456_pt1 | contig 53606 bp, 53 predicted proteins | sample 812P2MmetaG_FD_120490 | JGI IMG/M metagenome (GOLD analysis project Ga0182018, IMG submission 120490) | Permafrost microbial communities from Stordalen Mire, Sweden - 812P2M metaG | ecosystem: Environmental > Terrestrial > Soil > Wetlands > Permafrost | place: Sweden: Stordalen | collected... | reverse complement strand
GCTCGGCGTGGTGCGCCCGGCCCCCCGACCGGCACCCTCCCCGGCGCCGGTGGGCGCGGCGGTGGGCGTGGCGGTTGGGGTGACGGTGGGCGGGCCCGCTGGACCGGTGATCCACGTCGACCCTGCCGACGAGCGTCGGCCACCGGCCACCGAGACCGGGCCGACGGCGGCAGAGCTCCACCGGGAGCGGGGCCGGTTGCTGCGCGGGATCCTGGCCTTCGTCGCCGGCTTCACGGTGATCTTCACCATCCTCGGCGCCTCGGCGTCGGCGCTCGGCCGGCTGTTCCTCACCAACCAGCGTGCCCTCGAGACGGTCTCGGGCATCCTCATCGTGGTGTTCGGCGCGCTGCTGGTCGCGGTGGCCGCCGGTGTGCAGCTGCCCGGCCTGCTGTCGGCCGAGCGCCGCTTCATGGTCCGGCCCTCGGTGCTCGGGGCCTGGGCCCCGCCGGTGATGGGGATGGCCTTCGCCTTCGCCTGGACGCCGTGCATCGGACCGGTGCTCGGCAGCGTGCTCACCCTGGCCGCCGGGACCGGGGGATCGGCCACCGGGGGGATCGCCCTGTTGCTGGCCTACTCGCTCGGGCTCGGCGTGCCCTTCGTCCTGACCGGGCTGGCCTTCGGCCGGATGACCGACGTGCTGGCCCGGGTGCGAAGCCGTCTGCGGTGGGTCGACCTGGTGGGCGGGGTGGTGCTGGTGCTCTTCGGGATCCTCCTGCTCACCGGCAACGTGACCATCGTCTCCGATCACATCGCCACCTGGCTGCGAGACCTCCACCTCGACCGACTGGCCACCAGCTGAGTCCCAGGTCCGGGCCCGCGCTCCGGTCGCGGTGGCCGGGCCCGCCGAGCGCCGGGGGCTCGCCTGGCTCCCCGACCCCGGCCCTCGTAGCATGTGGGACGGCCATGGCCCCACCAGCCCCTCCCTCCCCAGCAGTTCTCCTCCGTGACGCGGTCGCCTTGTCGGGGCGCTTCCCGCTCCTCGCCGGTGTCGACCTCCAGGTCGCCCCCGGGGAGACGGTGCTGATCGAAGGGCCCAACGGTGCCGGCAAGACCAGCCTGTTGCGGGTCTGCGCCGGCCTGGTGCCACTGGCCTCGGGCCAGGTGCGCGTGCTCGGCCTGGACCCGGTGCGTCACCGCGGCCGCGTGCGCCGGCGGGTGGGCCTGCTGTCCCACGCCAGCCATCTCTACGACGACCTCACTGTGGGCGAGAACGTGCGCTTCGCGGTGCGGGCGGCAGGGGCGGACCCGGCCCGGATCGTCGACGCCTGCGAGCGCCTGGGACTGACCGGCCGACTGTCGAAGACCGCGGCCTCCAAGCTCTCGGCCGGTCAACGCCGGCGGGTGGCGCTGGCCGTGCTGGCCGCCCGGTGGCCCGAGCTGTGGCTGCTCGACGAGCCCCACGCCGGTCTCGACGCCTCGGCCCGCTCGACGCTCGACCAGCTGATCGTCGACGCCGCGGCCTCCGGGGTCACCGTGGTGGTGGCCTCGCACGAGGCCGAGTTGGTCGGGTCCCTGGCCACCCGGGTGGTGACCGTCACCGGGGGACGGGTGACCGCCGAGCGACCCGCAGCCGGATCCGCCGGGACGACCGCGGTGCTCCCGGGGCCGACCTCCCTGCCCCCGGCGGGCGCCCCGGCCCAAGGTCACGTGGCCCATGTGGCGTGACTCCGTCCTGGTGGCCGGCAAGGACCTTCGCATCGAGGCCCGGTCCAAGGTGGCGCTGTCCCAGGTGGCTCCCTTCGGGGTGGTGGCCCTGGTCATGTTCGCCTTCGCCCTGGGCCCCGACCGTTCGCTGATGGCCCGGGGAGCGCCGGGCCTGTTTTGGGTGGCCGTTCTGTTCTGTACCGTCCTGGCCGTCCAGCGCAGCGTGTCGGTCGAGTCGGTGGACGGGGCGCGGGACGGCCTCCGGTTGTCGGGGATCGACCCGGCCGGTCTTTTCCTGGGGAAGGCTGCCGCCGTCGCCGTCCAGTTGGTGGTGCTCGAGGTCGTCCTCGGCCTCGGGGTCACCCTGCTCTACGGGGCGCGTATCGAAGCGCCCTGGCTGATCGCGGCGTCCTGCCTCCTCGGGACCGTCGGGCTGGCGGCCACCGGGACGCTGTACGGGGCCCTGTCGGCCGGGCTGCGGGTGAAAGAGACCTTGCTGCCGTTCCTGTTGCTGCCCATCGTCGCCCCGGTGCTGCTGGCCGGAACCCGGGTGTGGCAGGCGGCGTTGGCCGGGGGAGTCCCGGCAGACGGCACCCAGTGGCTCCGCCTGCTGGTGGTCTTCGACGCCGTCTACGTCGCCCTCGGGGTGGTCGTGTTCGGGCCCATCCAGGAGGCGGCATGAGTCCGAACCAAGGGGTGCACCCAGCGCCGGTCCAGTCGCCCCGCGCCCGCCTCACCGTCCGGGTCGTCGGCATCGCCGCCGCGGTGGGCGTCGCCCTCACCGTGTGGCTAGGACTGTGGGTGACGCCGCCCGATCAGGTGCAGGGCAATCTGGTGCGCCTGGTCTACCTCCACCCCGGGGTGGCCTGGGTGGCGCTCTACCTGGCCTTCGGGTTGGCCGCCGTGGCCAGCCTGCTCTATCTGTGGCCGCGCACCCGGTCGCTGTTCTGGGACCGCCTGGCCGCCGCCGCCGTCGAGGTAGGCGTGGTCTTCAACGTCTGCACCCTGATCTCGGGATCGATCTGGGGGAAGCCGACCTGGGGTGTCTACTGGGCGTGGGACGCCCGCCTGACCAGCACCGCCGTCCTGTTGGTGCTCTTCCTCGGGTACCTGGCCCTCCGACGGGTCCCGGCCGAGCCCGAGGTCCGGGCCAAGCGCAGCGCCTTCGTGGCCCTGTTCGCATCGGTGGACGTCCCCATCGTGCACTTCTCGGTGCTGTGGTGGAAGACGCTCCATCAGGGCGCCACCGTGTTGAACCCCGACCTCTCGCCCACCATCCATGGGTCGATGGCCTGGACCCTGCTGCTCAGCTTCGTCGCCTTGTCCCTGGTCTTCGTCTGGATGCTGCTGGTCCGCTACCGGATCGGCGTGCTGGAGGACTGGCTGGGGAGTGGCGAGTTGGACGTGGCCCTGCGAGAGCGCCAGGCCGAGGGCATGATCGACGACGAGGACGAGGCGGCCTGATGGGCTACGTGGTGGCCGGCTACTCCATCGTGCTCAGCATTTTGTTCCTCTACGGCGTCCAGTTGGCGTGGCGACGACGACGGCTCACCCGGGCGGTCGAGCGGGTGGCGGCCTCCGAGGTGGGCCACGACGGCCAGGCCGGCGGGCGATGACCACCGCTCCTCCCCGCGGGCCGGTGACCGCCGGCGCCCCCGCTGCGCAGCGGACCGGGAGCGGCCCACCGGCGCGGCCGGCACCGGAGGTCGCCAGTCACCGGCTGCGCTACCTGGTGGTGGGGCTGGTGCTGGTCGGGTCGCTGGCCTTCCTCCTGGTCAAGGGGATCGGCTCCGCCCTGAACTTCTACCTTCCCGCCAACCAGGCGGTGGCCCAGAAGGCCAGCCTGGGGACCCGGACCTTCAACCTCGAGGGAGTGGTCGAACCGGGGTCGATCCACCCCACCCCCAACGGCGTGAACTTCGTGGTCACCGCCGGCTCCACCGCCGTGCCGGTGACCAACACTGGGAGCCCGCCCCAACTCTTCCAGCAGAACATCCCGGTCATCGCCGTCGGCCACTTCTCCGGGACGACGTTCGTCTCCGACCAGATATTGGTGAAGCACTCCTCGACCTACATCGCCGCCCATCCGGGTCGGGTCACCGCGCCGAACGGGACCAAACGATGAACGGTGGGCCGGCTCGTCACCGCCGGGTCATCGCTGCACCCCAGTGAACGAAGCCCTCGGCCACACCGGCGTCGTGCTCGGGTTCGCGGCCGCGGTGGCCGGGATCGTGGTCATCGCGGTGGGCCTGGCCAAGGGCCGCCGACCGACCATGCGGAGCGGGCAGGTCTATGCCCCGATCATTCTCCTCGGCGGGATCATCGCGGTGGCCGCCATGGAGCACGCGCTGATCACCCACGACTTCTCGCTTGCCTTCGTGGCCGCCAACAACAGCACCTACACCCCGCTCCTCTACACGATCACCGGGCTGTGGTCGGCCCTGGCCGGGTCGATCCTGCTATGGGGATTCGTCCTCGCCGCCTACGCCACCGCCATGGTGTGGCGGTTCCGTCACCGGGCCGGTGACCCGCTGGTGGCGTGGGCCACCCTGGTGGTCTATGTGGTGGCCGCCTTCTTCTTCGGGCTGATGCTCGGTCCGGCCGATCCGTTCCAGCACGTGATCGGGGCCGTCCCCAAGACCGGGCTCGGACCCAACGTGCTGTTGCAGGACAACCCGCTCAACGCCCTGCACCCTCCCCTCCTCTACCTCGGGCTGGTCGGGTTCACCCTTCCGTTCTCTTTCGCCATCGCCTCGCTGATCACCGGCCGGCTCGACGAGGACTGGCAGAGCGAGACCCGGCGCTGGACGCTGTTCGCCTGGGCCTTCCTCACCGCCGGGATCCTGCTCGGAGCCTGGTGGTCCTACCAGGTGCTCGGTTGGGGTGGGTTCTGGGCCTGGGACCCGGTCGAGAACGCGGCATTGATGCCGTGGCTGGTGGGGACCGCCTACCTCCACTCGGTGATGGTCCAGCAGCGGCGCGGGTTGCTGCGGATCTGGAACCTCTCGTTGGTGGTCGCCACCTTCAGCCTCACCATCCTGGGGACCTTCCTCACCCGATCGGGGGTCCTCCAGTCGGTGCACTCGTTCTCCGACTCGACCATCGGACCGCTGCTGCTGGGCTTCTTCGGCGCCGTCCTCCTGGGTGGGGTGGGCCTGATCGCCTGGCGGGGGGACCGCCTCCGATCCCCGGGCGGGATCGACTCGGCCATCAGCCGGGAGGGCGCGTTCTTGGCCAACAACATCCTGTTCGTCGGGTTCACCGTCATCGTCCTGTTGGGGACCGTCTTCCCCCTGCTCTACGAGGCCCTCAACCCCGGTTCGTCGGTGGCGGTAGGGGCCCCCTACTTCAACCGGATGTTCATCCCCATCGGGCTGGGCCTCTTGTTCCTGATGGCGGTGGCCCCGGCACTGCCCTGGCGGAAGACCACCGTCGAGGTCATGCGGCGCCGGCTGGCGGTGCCCGCCACCTGCGGCGTGCTGGTGGTCGTGGTCTGTGTCGCCGCCGGCATCCACGGGGTGGAGCCCCTACTGGCTTTCGGGCTCGGGGCCTTCGCGGCCACCGCCGCGGCCCGGGCCCTGGTCCTCTCGGTCCGTGGCGCGTGGCGGGGGGCGCGCACCGCGGGGGCGACGCCGTCACGGGCGGTGCTCGCCGGGTGGCGGGGCATGGTGGGCCGCGCCAACGGCGGCATGGTGGTCCACATCGGCGTGGTGGTCATCGCCGTGGGGCTGGCCGCGGCCACCGCCTTCGGCCACCACGGAGAGGTGCACCTGGGACCGGGGCAGACCACCACCGTCAACGGGCACACCATCGAGTTCGTCGGCACCCGGACGGTGACGTCTCCCTCCCACTCGGAGTTCAAGGCCGGCCTGCGGGTCGACGGCGGGGCGGTGTTCTACCCGGCCATCAGCCAGTTCGGCGCCGGGACCTCCCCGGTGGGGACGCCGGCCATCGACTCCAGCGTGCTCGACGACGTCTACCTCACCATCGACTCCATCCCCAGCAAGGGAACCGTGTGGACCTTCGGCGTGGTCGTCCAGCCCCTGGTGGTGTGGTTGTGGCTCGGCGGCGGCCTGATCGTGGTCGGCTCGGTGCTGGCCGCCGTGCCCGGTCGGCGCCGCCGACCCACCGACCCGGTGTCGGCGCCGATGGCCGGCACTCACGGGTCGTCCACCTGGCAACGGAGCGGCGAGGACGCCGGCGCGGCCGACGGGGATGCGGTCACCTCCCACCCCGAGCCGGTGGGAGCGGGAGAGCCCTCGTGAACGCCGGCCCCGAGACGGCCGACGTGGCCCTCGACCCCGACCCCGGTGCCGGCCCTCCCACCGAGGAGCACCGCCCCCCGGCCGGCCGCCACACCGCCCGGTGGGTGGCGCTGGTCGTCCTGGTGGTCGGCGCCGGACTCATCGCCGTGCTGGCCAGCCGGCCGCCGGCCGCAGTGGTCGAGGCGCAGAACCCGTTGGTGGGAAAGCCGGCCCCGCCGGTCGCCGGGGTCACCCTCGACGGCACCCGGTTCGCACTCCCCCGGGCGCCGGGCCGCTTCATCGTGGTCAACTTCTTCGCCAGCTGGTGCGAGCCGTGCCAGACCGAGGGGCCCGACCTCGTCCAGTTCCAGTTCGAGCACCAGCGGGCCGGCGACGCCTCGATGGTCAGCGTGGTGTTCGACGACACCCAGAGCGCCGCCCGCGCCTACCAGGAGTCGCTCGGCGTGACCTGGCCCACCCTGTCCGACCCGGGGGGGACCTTGGCCCTGACCTTCGGGGTGCGCGCCCCGCCCACCACCTTCATCATCGCCCCCGACGGCCGGGTGGTCGCCTCCATCATCGCCCGGGTCAGTGCGGGCGACCTCGACCGCTTCATCGCCGAGGCCAAGGCCGACCACCCGTGAGCGGCCACCCATGAGCCGACGGGCCTTCCCGGTGTGGACGCTGTTGGGCGTCGTGCTGGTGGCCGCCCTGGTGGCCGGCAGTGGCGTCTTCTCGTCGACGCCACCGACCGCCGCCCAACGCGCCGCAGCCATCGAGTCGGGGCTCCGCTGCCCGAGCTGCGAGGACCTCTCGGTGGCGGATTCGAGCGCGCCGACCGCGGTGACCGTGCGCAACGTCGTCGGTCAGATGGTGGGCGAGGGGAGGACCGACCAGCAGATCGATGCCTACCTGGTGGCCCGGTACGGTGCCTCCATCGTTCTCGATCCACCGGCCAGCGGGTGGACGCTGCTGGTCTGGCTGCTTCCCGTCGTCGGGGGCGTGGCCACCGTGGCCGTGGTGGTGACCCTGCTGGTGCGCCGCCGCCGATCCTTCGGTGCCGACCCGGTCGCCGGCGATGCCGGCCCGCTCGACGTCGCCACCGTCGCCGAGCGGACCCGGTTCCTCGACCAGTCGCTGGCCGACGCCGACGCCGAATACCTGGCCGGTGACCTCTCCGACAAGGACTACCTGGCCCTGCGGCGCAGGGACATGACCCGGCTGGCGGCGTTGGACGCCCGCTCCGGCGAGCTCGAGGGCGTGGGCGCCGGAGTCGGGACCGGGGTGATGGTGGCCGACCAGCCCCCCGCGCCGTCGGCCGCCGAACCGTCGGAGGCGACGGGGAGGCAGCGGACCGTCCGGCCCCGACGAAGCGGGTGGTTCCTGGTCGGTGCGGTGGCCGCCTTCGGTGCCGCCCTGGTCGTGGCCGTGGCGCTGTTCGCCACCAACCGCCTGCCGGGCCAGACGGCCACCGGGAGCATCACCCTCAGTCAGTCCCAGCGGACCGCGGAGACCCTGGCCCAGGCGGCCACCTACCAGGACGAGGGCCAGCTCGCTCAAGCCGCCCAGCTCTACCAGTCGGTGCTGGCCGGCCACCCCGACAACGAGGTGGCCTTGGCCCAACTGGGATGGCTCGAGTTCGAGAGCGGCCGCCAGGGAGGCAGCGCCACCCTGATCAGTGACGGGCGGGCCAAGCTGAACCGGGCCGTCTCGCTCGACCCCGGCGACTACGCAGTGCGCCTGTACCTGGGGACGGTGGCCCTGCAACAGGACGGGGACCCGACCGGCGCGTTGGCCCAGTACCGTCTCTTCCTGGCCGACGACCCGCCCGCCGCGCTGGTGCAGCAGGCGGCCGGTGAGATCCGCCAGGCCTTCGCACTGGCCGGCCTGCCGGTTCCCGCCGCGGTACCCACCGGCTGAGCCACCCGGCCAGATCGGGTAGGTGTCCAAGTAGGGTCGAGGTGTGATCCTCGAACACGCGGTGCTCGACGTCAGCGCCGGACAGGCGGAGTCATTCGAGCGTGCCTTCGCCGAGGCCCGTCCGATCATCTCGTCGGCCGCGGGGTGCCGGTCGGTCCGCCTGGAGCGCTGTGTGGAGACGCCGGACCGCTATCTGCTCCTGGTGGAATGGGACCGGCTCGAGGACCACACCGAGGGATTCCGCGGCTCGGCGCGGTATGAAGAGTGGCGGCGCCTGCTCCATCATTTCTACGAACCGTTCCCACTCGTGCAGCACTACCGGACGCTGACCGCCTGACCGGTCAGACCACCACCACCGCTCAGCGGATGGCCAGGGCGGTGACCATCCCGACCGGAAGCAGGAACCACCCGAGGCGAACCGCCACCATCACCACGCTCGACCGGTAGCCGTACAGGACCGCCTGCTGGGGAGGGTTGAAGGCGGGTGGCCCGAGCGCGGAGAGCACGGCGATCACCGCCACCGCCGTCGACCGGGTCAGGACGACGACGACGGCCAGGTAGCCGATCCGCACACCGGACAGGAGCAACCATCGCCGGAAGGCGGAGACCGTCCGGGTGACCGAGGCGTTGTGCGGATGGAGGACCGAGCCCGTGTAAAGGGCGGCGCCTACGAAGGCCAGCACCGGACCGGCGACGGTCAGGATCCACTGCGAGGAGGCCGGCGCCGGCCCGGCCAGGTGCAGTACCAGTCCGACGCCCACGGCCATCACCATGGACTGGTCCATCCAGGTGGTGGAGCGACGCTGGGGGATGGGGGCGTCCCGGCGCATCAGGTGGATGCACACTGCGTTGGGAAGGGCGTACACGGCGTTGGTCAGCGCGGCGATGATGCTGGCGGACGTGCCGAGCAGGGCTCCGGCAATCGGCAGGACCCAGAACGTGCCGTTGGGGAACGCGGCCCAGCCCTCCAGTTCGGCCAACCCGCTGCTCCGCTCCCCCCGGGTGGCATGGGAGACGGCGAGGAGCAGCAGGCCGACGCCGGCGATGAGGATGGGGGCGACGATCTGGTGGGGAGCGGTCAGCCGCCACGCCGAGAACAGCCCGAGCAGGGCCGCAGTGGCAACCAGCTGGATCCGCAGGTAGACGGGCCAGGCCCGTCGCAGGCGGGGGCCACCCCGATGAACAGACAGGCCCACCAGCGCGCCCACCAGGTAGGCGCCGAAGGTGATGGCCAGGCTCAAGCCGTCACGAGGATGCTCAGGGAACCAGGACCGCCTTGCCGCTGATCGACCGGTCGATGAGGCCGCCCATCACGGTGGCCGCCTCCTCGAGCGGATAGCCGACCGGCGCGCTGGGATGGAGTCGCCGGCTCCCGAGCATCTCCATCAACTCGTCGATGAGGGCACGATTCCCCATCGGGTCCTTGAACGTCCACCCGCCCCAGTCCACGCCCACCACCGTCCGGTTGTTGAGCAGCACCTGGTTGAGGGGGATCGAGGCGATCGGCCCGGACGCGAATCCGATCACACAGAAGCGGCCGAGGTGCCGGGTGGCGCGGAGGGCGGTCTCGCTGTGCCGCCCTCCCACCGGGTCGATGACCAGGTCGACCCCACCCTCGGAGATCTCCCGCGCCCGGGCCTTGAGGTCCTCCTCCTCGTAGGCGATGACCGCCTGCGCCCCCATGGCCCGCGCCGCCTCGAGCTTCTCCGGCGTGGACGCGGCGGCGATGACCCGGCCGCCGAGGGCGGTGGCGACGTCGACCGCAGCCAGCCCCACCCCGCCGCCGGCCCCGAGGACCAGCACCCACTCGCCCGGTGTCAGCACGGTCCGCCTGGTCATGGCGAACAAGACCGTGCAGTAGCTCTGGAGCACGGTGGCGGCTTGAGGGAAGTCGACGGTGTCGGGCATCGCCACCAGCGACAGCGCGGGCACCACCACCCGCTCGGCGAAGCCACCGAAGCCGGTGAAGGCGATGACCCGGTCGCCCGGTGCGACCCCGGTCACCCCGGTGCCGACGGCGGAGACCACTCCGGCGATCTCGCTCCCGGGCACGAACGGGGTGGTCGGCTTGATCTGATAGCGCCCCTGGCACATCAGTCCATCGACGAAGTTGACGCCGGCGGCCTGCACGTCCACCACCACCTGGCCCTCGCCGGGGACCGGCGCCTGGCGTTCCTCGACGACCAGTGTCCCGAGAGGACCGAGCGCAGGACAGACCACGGCACGCATGGGCCTGAAACCTACTTCGTCGGACACCCGCCGCCTGGCTCCGGGCCGGTCAGCGCCGCCGCCGACCGCTCACAAGCGCAGCGCCCGCAGCTCGTCGACCACCCGCGGGAACGCGGCGGCGAACGCATCGATGTCGGCGTCGGTGGTGGACCAACCCACCGACAGGCGCAGCGACCGCTCGGCGTCTACGCCCATCGCCGCCAGCACCGGTGAGGGCTCGAGCGTCTCCGAGGAACACGCCGAGCCGGAGTGGACGGCGATGCCCGACTGATCGAGACCGAGCAGCACCGGTTCGGCCTCGACACCTTCGACATCGAGGCAGAGGATGTGGGGGAGCCGGTCGATCGGATCGCCGAGGACGCTCACCCCCGCGACCTTCTCGGCAATGTGGCGCAGTCGGTCGGTGTGGGAACGGGCAGCCGCCTGCTCGCCGGCCATGGCGCCCGGGGCGGTGAGCTCGGCGGCCGCGGCCCCGAACCCGATGGCCGCCACCACGTTCTCGAGGCCCGCTCGGCGAGCCCGCTCCTGGTCGCCGCCGACCAGCAGCGCCTCCAGACGGAGCCCCCGTCGGACGATGAGGGCTCCGGCCCCGGCCGGGCCGCCGAGCTTGTGTGCCGACACCGACACCAGGTCGGCTCCGAGCCCCTCGATGTCGAGGGCGACGTGCCCGGCGGCGGCCACGGCGTCGACGTGGACGGCTAGGCCGAGGCGCGAGCAGTGCTCGACCACCTCGGCCACCGGTTGGACCGTGCCCACCTCATGGTTGGCCCACTGGCAGTGGACCAGCGCCGGCAGGCGGCCGTGGAGGGCCTGGCACTGGTCGATGGCCGCCTGCACCGCCTCCACCTCGATCCGCCCCTGGCGGTCGACGGCGATGGCAACCACCGGTCCGGACCGTCCCGAGGCGTCGCGCACCGCCGAGTGCTCCACCGAGGAGCACGCCACCGGCCCGGGATCGGCGCGGGTGGCCCCCCACACGCCGGCGTTGATCGCCTCGGTCCCTCCCGAGGTGAGCACCACCTGTCGGGACCGGACCCCGAACAGTGCCGCGATCTGGTCCCTGGCCTCTTCGAGCGTGGCCCGGACCATCCGCCCTTCGGTGTGGACCCGGCCAGGGTCGGCGGTGATGCCGGCGTCGTCCCATGCCGCCATGGCCGCTCGGGCCTGGACGCGGACCGCGGTGGTGGAGGCGTGGTCGAGATAGTGGCGGGCCACGAACCGGCTCGCCGGTCAGACCACCGCGGCGCAGGCGTCGTCGCCGCGGGCGCGCGACGATGACAGCACCACCGGCACGGTCCCCCCTGCATCTTCGCCGCACAGGCCGGCCAGGAGACCCTTGACCATGCCGCGGTCCACCGCGCACAGGACCGGGTACTGCGAGGCGGCGTTCCCGAACGGACAGTTGTCCGCCACCACCGCGGTCATCAGCCCCTGGTCCTCGGCATGGGCCGCGAATCCGTGCGCCGTCAGGGTGTCGGCGACGGCGTGCATGGCGGTGCGCAGCGAGCGCTGTCCCTCGCCCGGCGACATCTGGGCGGCCAGGGTGCGGCCGTACTCCTCGCCGACCCGCTCGGCCATGCCCTCGGCGGCCACCGGGCCGAGCAGCTGGAGTGCCTCCTGCAACAGCAGGACCAGCAGGTCGTCCCGACGGGTGAGGAGGTCGAGCGTCGGGTCGTTGCCGACGGCACGGAACCGCTTGGAGGGCCGACCGGCGCCGTTGCCGGCGGTGCGCTCCATGGTCACCTCCACATAGCCGCCGGTGGCCAGGCGATCGAGGTGATGGCGGGCGACGTTGGGGTGGAGCGAGAAACGGGTGGCGACTTCGGAGGCCGTGGTGCCCGGATTGGAGCGGACGAAGAGGTAGATCTCCCTGCGGGTGGGGTCCCCGAAGGCCGCGGTTACCGCGGTGACCGCGGCGGAGAAGTGACTGTCCGAGCCCGATCCGTCGCCCCAGGCGTCGTCGCCCTGGCCCGGCCGGCGGACGGCGATGGGTCGGTCCGTGTCCGGTGGCACGTCCCCTAGTCTACCGGTGACGGCGAAATTCCCCGAGGAGATCCCCAATGTCGATCGACGAGTCCCAGGTCACCGCGGCCGCCGCCGCGGTGACCGACCCGGAATTGCGCCGTTCCCTCGGGGAGCTGGGCATGGTGGGATCGGTGGGGGCCAAGCGCCGGAAGGTCACCGTTGAGGTCGCCCTTCCCGTGGCCCACTACCCCCAGGTGGATCTGCTGGAGAGCCGTGTCCGCCAGGCGGTCGGTGCGGTGGCGGGCGTCGACGAGGTGTCGGTGGCACTGGTGGTCATGGACGAGGAGCCCCGGGCCCGGCTCCGGATGCTGCTGCGGGGAGAGCCGGTGGAGGGGGGTGCCCCCGAGGGGCGCGACCACGGTCATGCCCAGGCCGGCCAGCTCGGCCACGAGGAGGGCCGCCCCAACCGGTTCATGCTCCCTCGCTCGAAGACTCGGATCCTCGGGATCGCCTCGGGCAAGGGCGGGGTCGGCAAGTCGTCGGTCACCGTGAACCTGGCGGTGGCCCTGGCCGGCAAGGGACACGACGTCGGGATCCTCGATGCCGACGTCTACGGGTTCTCCGTGCCCAAGATGCTCGGGGTGCAGTCTGATCCGTTGATCATCGGGGATCTGGTGGTGCCCCCGACCGCCAACGGCGTCCGGTGCCTGTCCATGGGGTACTTCGTCCCCGACGACACCCCGGTGATCTGGCGCGGGCCCATGCTCCACAAGGCGCTCGAGCAGTTTCTGGTCGACGCCTACTGGGGCGAGCCCGACTACCTGTTGATCGACATGCCCCCCGGCACCGGCGACGTGACCTTGTCGCTGGGCCAGTACCTGACCAAGACAGAGGTCTTCGTGGTGACGACGCCACAACCTGCCGCCGAACGGGTAGCCCAGCGGTCCGCCTATGCCGCCCGCAAGCTCAAGCTCACGGTGCGGGGAGTCATCGAGAACATGAGCTGGTTCACCGGCGACGACGGAACACGCTACGAGCTGTTCGGTGCCGGGGGCGGCGGTCAGTTGGCCGGCGAGCTCGGCGTGCCGCTACTGGCCCAGATCCCGCTCGTGCCGGCCCTTCGCCAGGGCGGCGACGAGGGGACCCCGGTGGTCATCGCCGATCCCGGTGGCGAGGTGGCCGGCGTCTTCGACGGACTGGCGGACGCCATTGTCGAGCTCGGACCGGCTCGCGTCTACCGCCAGGAACTCACCGTTCACTGAGGTCCGACCCCGCGTGGCTCGGCGGTGCGGCGATCACCCCCACCCTCCCCGGGTGAGCGGCATGCCGCTGCGCCCGTCGGAGTCGGTGACCACGCCCAGGACCTGGTGGACGGCCAGGCCACCGTCGTCGAATCCATTGGCCGAGGCGGCCATGTACAGCCGCCAGATGTCGGCCCGGGGCCGACCGACCAGCCCGACGGCCTGGTCCCAGTGGTGCTCGAGGTTGGCGACCCAGTGGTGCAGCGTCCGTGCGTAGTGCTCCCGCAGGGACTCGACGTCGCGGACCTCGAACCCGCTCCGCTGCATGGCCCCGACCACGTCGGCTACGTCGACCAGCTCGCCGTCGGGGAACACGTAGCGTCCGACGAACGACCGCCGGCCCAGGACCGAACCGCCCGGCTTGGAGATGGCGTGGTTGACCAGCCGGCCGGCCGGGGTGAGCAGGGCGCGGAGCGTCTCGAAGTAGCGGAGCATCAACTGGGAGCCCACGTGCTCGAACATGCCGATCGACGAGATGGCGTCGAACTGCTCGCCGCGCAGGTCGCGGTAGTCCTGCAGGCGGATCTCGACCTGGTCGGCCAGCCCGGCGTCGACCACCCGGCGCCTGGCCTCGTCGACCTGCTCGCGGGCGAGGGCCACGCCGGTGACCACGGCCCCGTGATGGCGGGCGGCATGGATGGCCATCGAGCCCCAACCGCACCCCACGTCGAGCAGCCGCATTCCGGGTCGCTGGTCGAGGCCCAGCTTGCGACAGATCAGCTCGTGCTTGGCCGATTGGGCCTCCTCCAGCGTGGCCGCCTCGGAGACGAATCGGGCACACGAGTAGGTCATGCTCGGGCCGAGCACCAGCCCGTAGAACTCGTTGCCGACGTCGTAGTGGTGGCTGACGACCGTGGCATCACGCGAGGGCGAGTGCAGCCTTCCCGTCGGCCGGCACTCCTCGGCGGGGGCGGGCAGCGGTGGTCCGAGTGCCCCCAGCCGGCGGGCGGCGCCGACCAGGGTGGGCAGCGTTCGCACCCCCATGCGACGGAGCTCCCGCGGCGACGAATCGTGCAGGACCCGCAGCAGCGCGTAGATGTCGCCCTCGATGGTGAGATCGCCGGCGACGAAGGCCCGGGCCACGCCGAGCTCGCCGGGGGCCCAGAGGATCCGGCGCAGGACCTCGACCGACCGTACCCGCAGCGTTCCGATCCCGTCGGTCGGGCCCATGCCACTCCCGTCCCAGAACTCGAAGCGGACGGGCGTCCCCGTGCCCACCAGCGCACGGATGACCGGGGCCAGGGTGGCGGCAACACTCCCGGGCGGGGCCGAGACCGGCGGGGAGACCGGCGGTGAGGCGGTCGCACTCGCCGGCACCCGTTCTACCGTGTCGCTCGACGGCTCCAGTGCCGGCCGCTGGTGCGAGACCTGGGTGACCATGGTGACCTCCTCGACCATTTCGCGTTGTCGATGCCGACCGATCCTACTGGGAGCGGGTCGGCCCCCTACAGGCCGGACTCCGCCGCTACCCGCCCGGATTTGACCGCGTGCACCAGGCGCTCGTAGTCCCGCTCGTTCTGATCGGCATAGGCGGCGGAGAAGTCGGCGATGGCCTCGTCGAAGACCAAGCCCTTCCCCAGGTACGAGGCGATGGCGATCCAGTCGCCCGATCGGGCGTGGGCCCGGGCCAGGGTTGCCCCGCACATACGGGCATACCGGGTGGCCCCGGTCACCCGCAGCGAGTCCACGTGGGCCGAGCCCTTCCAGTCGTGGAGTTGTCGGAGGTAGTAGTCGCGGTGGTTGCCATCGAGGTCCTTGACCCGTTGCCAGCCCAGGAAGATGTCGCTCGCCGTCTGCATCAGTCGCTGTCCCACCACCACCCGCTGGCCCTGGTTGTCGTAGGCGCTCCTGCCGGCGAACCGCTCCAACACCGAGGGCTGTGCCTCCTTGGCCTGCAGGATGAGCGGGTCCCGCTCGTCCACCCCGGTCATCAGGAAGATCCACGCCCGGGTCCCGACGCTGCCGACGCCGACGACCTTGCGGGCCATGTGGACGTAGCGGAACTCCTCGAGGGGATGGTGCTCATCGGCGAGCGTGCGGCGGTACCTCTTGATCTGCTTGCGCAGCGAGCGCTCGGTCTGATGACGGTCCCTGTCCGACAGGACCAGGTCCTCGAGGGGCACGATGAGCGGTGGGTCGGCGACGAAGCGGAGGTCACCGTCGACCCGGTGGGTGAGCTTCTTGAAGGCACGGGTGCTGTCGCGAGTCCGGGCCTTGGCCACGTCCACGACCGAGCGATCGGCCTTAACCAGGCGCTTGTCGTCGTCCTCGGTGCGTATCCACTCGAGCATCTCCCCGATCTCCATGTGCGAGTACCACACATCGAGGGTGGTTGTGTCTGCCGCCTCCCGCATCCCCTGGCGGTACTCGCGGGCGGCAGCGAGCACCACCCGGCGGCGGTCGGAAGGCGAGAACCCTCGGTCGCGGCCGGCGACCTCGAGACTGGCGGCAAGCCGCTTCACGTCCCACTCCCACGGTCCGGGGAGTGTCTCGTCGAAGTCGTTGATGTCGAACATCAGCTTGCGCTCGGGCGAGCCGAACACTCCGAAGTTGGAGAGATGGGCATCGCCGCAGCACTGCACGGTGATGCCCGAGTCGGGTGTGGCGGCAAGGTCTGCGGCCATGATCAGCGCCGCCCCACGGTAGAAGGTGAAGGGCGAGACCATCATGCGGCCGTAGCGGATCGGTACCAGCTCGGGGACTCGGCTCGCCGCCTGCTCCTCGAGCAGGGCGATGGGATCGGGCCGGCCGGCCGCCGGCTCCCAGCGCCCGTGGGACGACCGGTTTGCCGTGTGCCGCGCCTGTTTCCCCCGTGCCGCTCGCGCCTCCCGGCTGGGACGGTGGGTCTTCCGCACCGACCTCGGGGGAGGAGCCACTGGGTGCCATCGGTCACCTGCCTCCACCCATCCGACTCTACCGGCGGAGCAACGGCTGGCGGGGAGAGCATCGGCGCCGGATGGGCCCGCTCCCAGTCTCAGACCGATGCCGACGGTCGCTCGGTGCCATGCTGGCGGACGATGAAGACCATCTTGAACATCGTATGGCTGGTGCTGTGCGGCTTCTGGCTCGCCGTCGGCTATGTGGTGGCGGGGGTGGTGATGTGTATCCTAATCATCACCATCCCCTTCGGGATCGCCGCCTTCCGGTTGGCCGCCTACGCCTTGTGGCCCTTCGGCCGGACCGTGGTTCCCAAACCGGATGCCAGTGCCGGGTCGTTCATCGGCAACGTGATCTGGTTCCTCCTCGCCGGTCTGTGGATGGCGATCGCCCACGTGATCACCGGCATCGCCCTGTGCCTGACCATCATCGGCATCCCCCTGGGCGTGGCCGACTTCAAGTTGGCGGCGGTGGCCATCGCCCCGCTGGGCAAGGACATCGTGCGCACTGACGACCCCCGCGCCCTGTATGGGCAGCCGGCGGCGGGCGCTGTCGCCTGAACGACCCCGTCACCCGAACGACCCCGTCGCTTGGCGTCAGAGTCGCCTGGTGACCCCGATCCCTGCCGGCAACTTGTCGGGGTCCCACCCGAGCAGCCCTACTGCCTGGCTGAAGGCAAAGCGGTCGGTCATGCCGGCCACGTAGGCCACGGCGGCCCGAACGGCCATCGGCTCACCCCCGGTGAGGCCGTCGGCCGCTTCGTCGCCTTCGGGGATCAGGTTGGGTCGGTCTCCGAAGTGATCGACCAGGGCCCGCAGGACCGAGACCACCGCCCGCCCCTGGGCCACGGAGCTCGGGCGGAGGTAGATGTGCTGGTAGTTGCTGGCCCGGAACACCGCCAGTGCCGCCGCCTGGTCTCGGCCCATGCCGACACGCCCGGTGGCCAGGATCATCGACACCATGGCGTCGATGAAGGTGCCCAGCTGTTGGCCGCGTCGGTCGCCGCACGTCTCGCGGACCTGGGCGGGCAGTGCACTCGGGGTGACGATGCCGCTCTTCACCGCGTCCTCGAAATCGTGGCAGACGTAGGCGATGCGGTCCGCCCAGCTCACCACCTCGCCCTCGGGGGTGCCCGGTGCCGGTCTGGACCACGAGTGGTTGCGGATTCCGTCGAGCGTTTCGAGGCAGAGGTTGAAGGGCGCCAGCGAGACGTCGGCTCCCCAGGGCGCGTGGTCGAAGCCCCCATCGAGGTAGGGGGAAAGGGCGTCCTCGCTGGCATGCCCGCCCGGACCGTGCCCGCAGTCGTGCCCGAGGGCGATGGCCTCGGTGAGTGCCACATTGAGGCCACAGGCGCGGGCGATGCTGGTGGCCACCTGGGCCACCTCCAGCGCATGGGTGAGCCGGGTGCGCTGATGGTCGTCGGGGAAGACGAACACCTGGGTCTTACCGGCCAGGCGACGGAACGCGGTGGCATGGAGGATCCGATCGCGGTCGCGCTCGAAGCAGGTTCGCCACGGGTCAGGCTCCTCCGCCCGTATCCGGTTGCCGGCACCGGTGGCCCGGGTGGCCCCGGGGGCCAACCGATCACGCTCCAGTGACTCTCGCTCGCCGCGGTCGAAGCCGGGCAGGGGTCCTTCGGCGAAGGCACCCGTCCGGCTGTCGGCATGGGCGAAGGTGATGCCACCCCCGGCGTGGCCGGCCATGGTCGAAGCCCACCGCCGGTGGCGCTCATTCTCTGCGCTCGCCTCCGCACCGCCCCGATCGGCATACTCCGCTTCCATACCGTCAGTGTGCCCTATGCCTGTGACGGCGGGACGCCATGCGCCCCGGAGCTTGTATCGTCGGGACTGACCGGCGCCCTGCCGGCTCGCAGCAGAGAGGAGCGTGCCAGGTGGACGTGCGTATCGGGATCGTGCAGTCGATGAAGGAGCTCGACATCGAGTTGCCCGACGATGCGGACCGCGAAAAGGTCCTGGCCGACATCGAGGCCGCGCTGGCCGAGGACGGGACCATCCTCTGGCTCACCGATCGGAAGGGCCGCCAGGTCGGCGTGCCGGTCGGGAAGGTGGCCTACGTCGAGCTGGACCCGCCGAGCTCCGACCGCCGGGTCGGCTTCGGGATCGCCTGAGTGGAGCCCCCCGGCCGGTAGGCCGGCTCGGGGTGGCCAATCGGCTGCTGGTCGGATGAACGCGCTGCTCGATCTCAAGTTGGTCTTCGTCACCGGCAAGGGTGGTGTGGGAAAGACCACGGTGGCGTCGGCACTCGCCCTCTTCGCCTCCCAGCGCGGCAAGAAGGTGCTGATCTGCGAGGTCGACGCGCGGGGTGACGTGGCCGGCTTCTACGAAGCCCCACCCACCGGCTTCAATCAGAAGGAGATCCTCCCCGGCCTGTTCGCCATGACCATGGACACCGAGGCGTCGCTGCGCGAGTACCTCAAGCTCCAGCTGCGCATCCCGGTGGTGGGCCGGATCGGACCATTGGCCAAGGCGTTCGACTTCGTGGCCACCGCGGCCCCCGGGGTGCGAGAGATCCTGACGGTGGGCAAGCCCGTCTATGAGGTGCGCGAGCGCAACTACGACCTGGTGGTGGTGGACGCTCCGTCCTCGGGCCACATCATCGGCCTGCTGGCCGCCCCGCAGGCCATCAACAACCTGGTCAAGGTGGGGCTCATCCGGTCCCAGACCGACTGGTTGCTCGAGATCCTCTCCGATCCGCAGGTCACCGGCATGGTCGCCGTGTGCACCCCCGAGGAGATGCCGGTGAACGAGACCGTCGAGCTGGCGGCGCGGGTGCACGAGGAGACCACGGTCCAGCTGTCGGCGGTGGTGGTCAACCGGGTACTACCCGAGCTCTTCGGGCGCCAGGAGGAGAAGGTGTTCGAGGCCCTGGTCGTTCCCCCGCCCTCGGAGCAGCTGGACGAGCTGGTCGGGGGCGACGCTGGCCCCGTGCTGGAGGCGGCCCGTTTGGCTGTCACCATGCGTCGCACTCGTTCCACCCATCTCGATCGGCTCCGGCGCAGCATCGACGAGTCGGTGCCCATGCTCTACCTGCCGTATCTGTTCACCCGTTCGCACGGACTCCGGACGACCCGGCAGGTGGCCTCGTCAATCGGCGAGGAGCTGGGCTACTGATGGCCGCCGACCGGGCCCGGCGCGCCACCGACAAGGGGCCGTCGTCGGCAGCGGCGCCAGGTGGGTCGATCGACGGCCTGCTGGCCACCAAGGAGATCGTCATCGCCTGCGGACCAGGGGGCGTCGGCAAGACCACCACGGCGGCCGCAGCGGCGGTGATGGCTGCCATCCGCCACGGCAGCAAGGTCCTGGTCCTCACCGTCGATCCCGCCAAAAGGCTGGCTGACGCCCTCGGCCTCGACGGCATCGGGAACACCGAGCACCGGGTTCCCGACGAGGCCTTTCGGGCCGCCGGGATCAAGCCGAGGGGCCAGTTGTGGGCGGCCATGCTCGACACCAAGGAGTCGTGGGACGCGTTGATCCGACGGCACGCACCGGACAAGCAGACCCGCGACGAGATTCTGGCCAACCCGCTCTACCAGAACATCTCGGGCCGCTTCATCCAGAGCCACGACTACATCGCCATGGAGCGCCTCTACGAGATCCACTCGGAGAGTGACTACGACCTCATCGTGGTGGACACCCCCCCCACCCGCAACGCCCTCGACTTCCTCGACGCCCCTCAACGGATGGCCGACTTCTTCTCCTCCAGGCTGCTGCGTTGGCTGATCGTCCCCTACCGGTCCCGCCTGGTCAACGTGGCCACCAAGCCCTTCTACCAAATTGCCGACCGGATACTCGGGACCGAGTTCCTGGCCGACATCTCCGAGTTCTTCATTCTCTTTCAGTCGATGTACGACGGGTTTGTGGAGCGGTCCGACTCGGTGGGGAGGCTCCTGTCGGACCGCCGGACAACCTTCATCGTGGTCTCCACACTCGAGGCGGTGCCGCTGCGGGAGGCCGAGTATTTCGCCGAGCAGCTCACCGCCCGCCGACTGCACCTGGGTGCCATCGTGTTGAACAAGGTGCTCCCGGTCTACCTGCGGGGCTCCGAGGGTGCCACGGTGGCTGAATCGATGAAGGATCGGGCCGCCGACCTGGCCTCCCACCTCGCCCCGGCCCTGGAGGCGGTGGACCCCGCCCTCGGTGATCCCGACCAGATCGCCCGGGTCCTCACCGAGGTGGCCGACAGCTATCTCAATTTTCAGGTGGTGGCCCTGCGGGAGATGGAGGAGCGGACCCTGCTCTCGGTGGTTCCCGACGTGTTGGCCACGGTGCCGTTCTTCGATTCGGACCTCTTCGATCTGGCCGGGCTGGTCAGGTTGGGCGAGCAGATCTGGGAGTAGGCCACGCGCCGCGGGTCGATGGTGCGGGCGTCCCCGGCCCGGTGCGGACGGCCACCGCCCTGCCGGATACCCGCTCCGGCTGACTTACGATACGACGATGACCGACATCGTCGAACCCTCATTGGAGTTGTACGCCACCGAGCACACCACGGCACCGCCCCCATTCCTCGAGGAGCTGGCCGAGGACCTGCGGGCCACCCTCGACTTCCCCGGGATGATGGTGGGCCGGCTGGAGGGACGGTTCCTCGAGGTGCTCACCTTTGCCCTCGGCGCCCGCTCGGTCCTGGAGATCGGGACCTTCGGCGGCTACTCCGCGCTGGCCATGGCCGCCGGACTGGCGCCGGGTGGTCGGATCACCAGCTGCGAGATCTCGCCGGCCCATGCCGAGTTCGCCCGCCGCCACATCGCGGCCAGCCCCTACGCTGACGTGGTCGAGGTGCTGGTGGGTCCGGCCATCGACACCATCGCCACCCTCGAGGGCCCGTTCGACCTGGTCTTCATCGACGCTGACAAGGCCGCCTACGGCGACTACTTCGAGGCGGTGCTCCCCAAGCTGGCACCCCGGGGCCTCATCGCCGCCGACAACACCCTGTGGAGTGGCCGGATCCTCGACCCGTCCGACACCAGTGAGGACACCGTCGCCCTCCGGCGCTTCAACGATGCGCTGTCCGTCGATCCGAGAGTGGTGGTCGTCCAGACCACCGTGCGCGACGGGGTCACGCTCATCCGGCCGGCCGGCTAGCCGGGCCGCGCCGACGTGCTGGACTATCACCTCCATCTGTGGCCCCACTCGCAGAGCGACGTCCACGCCACCGTCGAGCAGGTGGCGGCCTACTGCGAGCATGCGGTCGCCGCCGGGCTGACCGAGATCGCGCTGACCGAGCACCTCTTCCGCTTCACCCAGGCCAAAGAGCTGCTCGGTGGGTTCTGGGACGACCTCCCCGAAGAGGCCCTGCGCCCGGGGATGGCCGCGTACTGGGACCACCATGCCCGAGCCGATCTCGACACCTACGTGGAAGTGGTCGAAGCCGTGAAGGGGGAGGGCCTGCCCGTGGTGCTCGGGCTCGAGGTCGACTTCTACCAGGGACGGATGGACCAGGTGGCCGAGCTCCTGGCCGGCTACCCCTTCGACGTACTGCTCGGCTCGGTCCACTGGCTGGGCGCCTGGCGGTTCGATGTACTCGACGACCCGCTGGTGCTGGCCGAATGGGAGGCTCGAGACATCGACGCGGTGTGGGACGACTACACCCGGGCCATGGAGGAGCTGGGCGCCTCTGGGGCCTGCGACGTCTTCGCCCATCCCGACCTGGTCAAGGTCGCCGGCCGGGTGCCGGCGGTGCCCGATGAGTTCTACGACCGGATCACCGAGGCGGCGGTGTCCTCGGGGATGGCCGCCGAGCTGTCGTCGGCGGGCTGGCGGAAGCCGTGCCGGGAGGAGTACCCGGCACCACCGCTGCTCGAGCGATTCGTAGCCAACGGGGTCCCCCTCACCACGGCGTCGGACGGCCACACCCTGCCCGACGTGGCCGATCGGTCCGACGACCTTCGCCAGCTGTTGGCCGGGGCCGGGGTTACCTCGCTGCGTGGCTACCACCGGCGCCGGCCCTATGACATCCCGGTCGACCCGGGCGATGGGGGCTGACCGTGGCCACACCGGCCGAGCTGGCCTTCGGGCGCACCAATCTGGACGAGGTGCAGCTGGGCCATCTCCAACGCCTGCTCGGCACGTGGGGGATCCTTGCCGACCTGTCCTTTTCCGACCTGGTGCTGTTGGCACCGATGGCCTCGGACGCCCGGACCGACACCGACGACCGCACCAACAGCGACGGCACCGAGTTGGTCATTCTGGGCCAGATGCGACCGTCCAACAGCGCCACCGTGGTCCAACACGACCTGGTGGGCCAGACCGTCGGGCCCTCCGACTGGACACTGGCCGTTCACACGGTCGAGACGGGCGAGGTCACCCGGGGCGAGGTCCTGCTCGAGCCCGCAGACGAGCCGGTCCGTCTCCAGTGCATCCCGGTCCGCTGCGAGGGGGTCACCGTGGCGGTGCTGGCCCGACTGGCCGCCGGTGCCGGACGCCGGCCCGGCCACCTGGAGCGCACCTACCGGGACCTCTTCGACCGGTTTGCCATCATGCTGTCCGAGTCGACCTTCCCCTTCCCCAGCGAGGAGGTGGCGACCGAGGAGGCCCCACGTGTGGGTGACGGCATCGTCCTGGTCGACGAGGAGGGCCGGGTCCGCTACGCCTCCCCCAATGCCACCAACGCCCTCCACCGGATGGGCATGTACTCCCAGATCGAAGGCCGGCGCCTCACCGACCTCGGCATCGAGGAGTCCGCCATCGAGTGGGCCCTGGCCTCGGCGCTCCCGGTGGTCGAGGAGGTGGAGCGCCGACCCGACGTGACCGTACTGCTGCACTGCATCCCGCTCCTGGCCGATGACGAGGTGACCGGCTGCCTGGTGCTGTTGCGCGATGTGACCGACGTCCGCAGGCTCGACCGGTTGCTCCTGTCCAAGGACGCCGCCATCCGCGAAGTGCACCACCGGGTCAAGAACAACCTCCAGACCATCTCCGCCCTGCTGCGGCTACAGGCCCGCCGGCTCCCGTCCGGTGGCGGCAAGGTGGCGCTCTTCGAGGCCGAGCGCCGAGTGCGCTCGATCGCCATCGTGCACGAGATCCTCTCGCGCGATCCCGGTGACCAGGTCCCCTTCGATGAGATCGTGACGTCGTTGATCCGTATGGCCGAGGACTCGGTGGTGCTCGCTCGAGACCTGACCTTCGAGGTGACCGGGGGCCTCGGCGAGGTGCCGGCCGATGTGGCCACGCCGCTGGCCGTGGTTCTCGCCGAGCTGTTGCAGAACGCTGTGGAGCACGCCTTCCGCGACTTCGAGGGTGACGATGACCCCGCCTCCGTCGGTTCGGGCGAACCAACTGGGGACCACGGCTCCCCTTCGCCCCCGTTGGTCGGCCACATCCGGGTCCACCTGGTCAATGACGTGAGCGGTCTCATCCTGGCCGTCACCGACGACGGATCGGGGCTGCCCGAGGGCTTCGACATCGACGCCAGCCAGAGCCTCGGGCTGTCCATCGTTCGGGACCTGGTGCGGGGTCAGTTGGACGGCACCATCACCATGCGCAATCGCCACGACGGCGCCGCAGGGGAGACGGGGACGGTGGTGACCATCGAGCTACCGGCGGGCGAGCCCCCCCGGGCCGGCCTGTGAGCGATGAGCGCGGGCCGCAGCCCGCCTGGTCAGGATGCCCGACGACGGGCTGCCAGCCACGATTTGCGCAGCTTGCGTCGCTCTTCCTCCGAGGTGCCGCCCCACACGCCGGACTCCTGGTTGGTGGCCAGTGCGAAGTCGAGGCAGGGCTCCATTGCATCGCAGTCACGACAGACCCGCTTGGCCGCCTCGATCTGGTCGACGGCCGGACCGGTCGTCCCGATGGGAAAGAAGAGATCGGGCTCGGTCCGGCGACAGGCAGCCTGATGCCTCCAGTCACCGTCGTCCCAATCGACCGTACGGTTCCACATAAGAGCCACGATGTTTCCTCCGCTCCCGTTTGCGAGATGTCCTGTTTGTGATCTGTTTCACATAGCTCGGCGCCAACACGTCACCGGCAGTTCAGGGTTCGATCACTAGAGTAATCACCGGCACGAGGGCGTGCAACCAGTTTTCGGGGCCGGGTGCACGCCTTTTCGGCCTCACCCGCCCCGGGCGACCTGCCGACGCGGAGGGCGTGGAACAGTGGGATCGATGGCCATCCAGGCGCACCGCGGCAGCCCCGACCCGGCCATGGGCATCCGGGAGAACACCCTCGATGCCTTCCTCCGCGCCCGCCAGCTGGGTGCCGACGGGGTCGAGTTGGACGTGCGGACGACCTCGGACGGCGCCCTCGCCATCCACCACGACCCGGTCATTGCCGGCCTGGGCCCGATCAGCCGACTGGTCGCCGGCGAGCTCCCCCCCTTCGTCCCGCTGTTGGCCGCCGCCCTCGACGCCTGCCACGGGCTGTCGGTCAACGTCGAGATCAAGAACCTGCCCGGCGAGCCTGGCTTCGATTCCTCCGACCACGTGACCCACGAGGTTGCCGATGTGGTGGTGGAGGCGGGAAGGGCATCGAGCGTGGTGATCTCGTCGTTCTGGCCCCCCACCCTGGAGACCGTCCGCGACGCCCACCCCGACCTGGCCACCGGGCTGCTGCTGGCGCCGTGGTTCGATCCCGCCGAGAGCGTGGCCGCGGCCACCGCCCGCGGGTGCACGGCGATCCATCCCCACCTCGACTTGGTGGACGGCGACCTGGTCGCCCAGGCCCACGAGGCCGGGCTGGCCGTCGCCGTGTGGACGGTGAACGAGCGGTCCGCCCTGGAGGCCATGGCGGCAGCCGGTGCCGACACCGTCATCACCGATGACGTGGCCCTGGCCCTGGCCACGGTGGGCGGGCGCTGAGCGGGCGCCCGGTGGGAGACGCCGCGTGCACCCCTCCGGACCAGCCACTCCTCGGTCACCTGGCGGCCCCGGGATACCGGGTGCCCTGACCAGGGATCCAGGCGCAAATTGGTCGAGGAGTGAAATTTCGTCAACAATGCACGCCCATGAACGTCGTTGTCTGTGTGAAGCAGATCCCCGATCCGGCCGCGCCCCCAGCGCTGGATCCGGGGACAAAGAACCTCGTCCGAGCAGGGAAACTCATTCTCGACGACTCCGACGCCTACGGCGTGGAGATGGCCCTCCAGCTGGCCGATGCCGCCGGCGGGGGGGAGGTTACCCTGGTCTCGATGGCTCCCAATGGTGAGACCTCCGGCCTGCGTACCGCCCTGGCCATGGGGGCGGCCAAGGCCATCCTGATCAGCGACGACGCACTGGCCGGCACCGACGCCCTGGGAACCGCCAAGGTCCTGGCCGCGGCCATTAAGCGGGCCGAGCCAGATCTGATTGTGGCCGCCACCGAGTCCACCGACGGCTACACCGGTACCACCCCGGTGCAGATCGCCGAGTTGCTCGGCCTTCCCTCGGTCACCTTTGCCAAAAAGGTCGAGATCGAGGGCAGCTCGGTCAAGGTGGAGCGCCAGACCGAGGCCGGCTATGACGAGGTGGAGAGCCCGCTGCCGGCGCTGGTCACCGTCACCGCCGGCGTGGTCGAGCCCCGTTACCCCTCGTTCAAGGGGATCATGGCGGCGAAGTCGAAGCCGGTGGAGACGCTCACCGCCGCCGACCTGGGGATCGATGCGTCCCAGATCGGCAGTGCCGGCGCCCGCCAGGAGATCACCGAGGTGGCCGATGCCGAGGCCCGCGCCACCGGCGAGATCGTGGTCGACGAGGGCGAGGGCTATCAGCGGGTCATCGAGTTCCTCGAGCAACTGAAGGTCCTGTAGGGATCGGGTAGGAGAGAGAAAGCGCACATGTCTATCGACAAGATCTGGGTCCTCGCCGAGGTGACCGACGGGGCTCCCATCACCACCTCGCTCGAGCTGATCACCGAGGCGCGATCGCTGGCCGGCACGGTCGAGGCCGTGGCCTGGGGCGACAGCACCGACTCGGTGGCCACCAGCCTGGGTGAGTTCGGCGTGACCACCGTGTACGACGTCGGTGATCTGGCCGGGGCCCTCCCCGGTGCGCCGGTGGCCGCATCGATCGCCGCCGCTGTCGTCGCGGGCAACGGGCCGGATGCCATCCTCTTCCCGGCCACCTATGACGGACGGGACATCGCCGGCCGATTGTCGGTGAAGCTCGACCGTCCCGTGCTGACCAACGTGGTCGGCCTGACCGCGGCTGACGGCGGTCTGGTGACCCAGCACGCCGTGTTCGGCGGCAGTCAGATCCTTTCGGCCCGCTTCACCGGTGAGGGACCGGGGATCTACGTCGTGCGGGCGAAGTCGTTCGCCGCCGAGCCCTCGGGTGGATCGCCGGCGACGATGGTGGCCGCCCCCGCACCCGACACGGGAGCCACCAGTGCGGCCACCATCGTGGCCCGCCACGTGGAGGAGCGGACCGGACCCAAGCTCGACGAAGCCGCCGTGGTGGTGTCCGGCGGTCGGGGCCTCGGCGAGAAAGAACAGTATGCGCTCATCGAGGAGCTGGCCTCCCTGCTGCACGGTGCCGCGGGCGCCAGCCGGGCCATCGTCGACGCCGGCTGGGTGCCCTACTCACACCAGGTGGGCCAGACGGGCAAGACGGTAAAGCCCACCGTGTACATCGCCTGCGGGATCTCCGGCGCCACCCAGCACCTGGTGGGCATGAAGAACTCGAAGAACATCGTCGCCATCAACAAGGACCAGGACGCTCCCGTCTTCTCGGTGGCCGACCTCGGCATCGTTGGCGACGTGCACAAGGTGCTGCCGAAGCTCATCGAGGCGATCAAAGCCCGGGGCTGACCGTTCTCGGCCCGGCCCGGTCGCATGACCGGGCCGGATCCCCCGTGCCGGCGTCGCCCCGCCGGCAGGGACCGTGTCAGATCGAACACTTGTCAGATCGAACATCTGTCAGATCAAACATCTGTCAGATCGAACATCGAGCAGCGGACGGCGCGTACCATGAAGTGGCCCGCAATTCGCGCCTCGTTCCCATCCCCAGGAAGTGATCTCCACCGTTCACCGCCGCCGCGCCCGTTCTGCTCCGCACGAGAGGCTCGGTGGGCCGTCGGCAGGGCGTCTCCTCGTCGCCGTCCCTCTCGGGCCACTGAACCTGGCGCGCTGCTCTCCCCTGCGGGCGCATCGTGCCTAGGCCGGTAGAAGGGACAAGCCCGTACCTCCCCGGGTTGGACGGGATCCGGGCCATCGCCGTCCTGGCCGTCATGGCCTATCACCTCGACCCGGGATTGGTCCCCGGCGGCCTCCTTGGGGTCCAGGTCTTCTTCGTGCTCTCGGGCTACCTGATCACCGACCTCCTGGTGGCCGAGTACCGGCGCCACCAGGGGATCGGGCTCAAGTCATTCTGGATCCGGCGGGCCCGGCGGCTCCTGCCGGCGCTGTTCGTGATGCTGTTCGTGATCGTCGGATGGGCCACGTTGTTCGACCGGGCCCAGCTGGCCTCCCTGCGCAGTGACCTGCCGTCGGGAATCTTCTACTTCAGCAATTGGTGGTTCATCTTCCATCACGTCTCCTACTTCGCCAAGTTCGGCCCCCCCTCGCCGCTCGGGCACCTCTGGTCGCTCTCCATCGAGGAGCAGTTCTACCTGTTCTGGCCCCTCCTGGTCCTGGCCGGAATGCGCTGGGTCGGCGACCGGAAGCTGCTCATCCTCCTCACCCTCGGCCTGGCCGCCGGCTCGGCAATCGAGATGGCCATCCTCTACTCGCCGGGCAGCGATCCCACCCGGGTGTACGACGGAACCGACACCCGGGTGTTCGCGCTCCTGATCGGGGCCGCGCTCGCCCTGTGGTTGCCCCGTCAGCGGCCGTTCGGGGCGGTGAACCCGAGCGCCCGACGGCTGCTCAACTCGGTTGGGGCGGCGTCTCTGCTGGGGATCTTCCTGATGTTCTGGCTCACCAACCAGTACGAGGCGTTCCTCTACGAGGGGGGAATGCTGCTCCTCGCCGTGCTCACCGCGCTGGTCATCGGCGTCACCATCCACCCCGGGTCCCAACTTCAGTCGATCCTTGGCGTGGAACCCCTCCGGTGGGTGGGGGAGCGCTCGTACGCCATCTACCTCTGGCACTACCCGGTCATCGTGCTGACCACGCCGCTCAACGCTCCACCCAATGCGCTGCGGGCCGTCCTCCAGATCGCGGCCACCTTCCTCATCGCCGCGCTGTCCTGGCGCTTCGTCGAAGAGCCCGTCCGGCACGGCGCCCTGGGCCGCCAGTGGGGGCGGATCCGCCACCACGACTGGTCGTTGTCTTCACTGCGCCCGTCGGGATGGGTGCTCGCCGGGGCGGTGGCGTTCAACGCCGTCGTCTGTGCCCTCGGCCTCTTCGGGCTGGTCACTGCCTCCGCCGCCGACCCGGCCTCTCAGGTCACCGCCATCGTCCCGGTGGAGGGCCATCACCCCGCACACCCGGCCACCAAGACCCAGTCGGTGTCCGGCACCAGTGCCCCCCCGCCACCGGCCGGGCAGGGCGTGACCGCCATCGGGGACTCCATCCTGGTCGATGCCGCCCCGTACCTGGAGGCGACGCTCCCCGGGGTGGTCATCGATGCACGGGTCGGCCAGCAGCTCTACCAGGTCCAGGAACAGGTGGCCCAGCTGAAGGGCGAGGGAGCGGTGGGGAACCGCCTGATCCTCGAGCTCGGCACCAACGGTCCCTACTCGCCGGAGCAGTTGGAGGCGCTGCTCAATGCCTTTGGCCCCATGCAGCGGATCGTCCTGGTCAACACCCGGGTCCCCCAGTCGTGGCAGGACCAGGTCAATGCCACCATCGCTGCCGTGGCCCGGACCTATCCGAACACCACGGTGGTGGACTGGTACGCGGACAGCGCGGCCTACCCGCAGTACTTCTATCCCGACGGCGTGCACCTCGACGCCGACGGGGCCAAGTACTACGCGTCGCTGTTGGTTCGGGCGCTCGAGGCCCCCAGCCCAAGTCCGTCGCACACCCCTCCCCATCCACCCGGGACCGGGACCTCGCGGTAGCCCCGGCACCCACCGGCCCGTCCGGGCGCGGGGACAGCGACGGCGCTGATCACATCGACGGACAGGAATTCACACCAGCGGCCATGGATAGGGGGGCCGGTCGCCGAGCGGCTCGGGGAACACCCCCGACTCGATGATTCGACGGACCCGATCCACCAGGGCCTCCTGCTCCCGATCGGTGAGCAGCCGGCCCAACTCGTCGGGCAGGTGCGGGACCAAACGCTCCAGGTCGCCAAGGATCGAGGCCGGCACCTCCTCGTCGGCGAAGTCCCAGATCACGGTGCGGAGCTTGGGTTGGTGGTGGAAGCACAGCCCGTGGTCGATGGCCCACAGTCGGTTGCCGGTCCCCTCGAGCACGTGGCCGCTCTTTCGATCGGCGTTGTTGGCCACGATGTCGAAGGCGCACATGGTTTGCAGCGCGTCGACATGGCCTCCCTCGTCGAACAAGGTGAAGTAGTGCTGGTGGTAGTCGGCTTCGACGAAGAGCTGCAGCGAGCCCTCGCCGAACGGACCATCCGAGCGTGCCACGGTGGGGGGGACGATGCCCCACCCGAGCGCCTCGGAGAGGGCGAAGGCGGCCACCTCACGGCGATAGAGCCCGTCGGGGAAGTCCCACAGGGACTGTTCGCCCTGCGCCGGTTTGTACACGGCGTGGAGCGGGTCTGACCCGTCGCCGTCGACCGACGTAAGAAAAGTCAGGTTGGAGCTCCACGGCAGACGCCCAATGACGGTGTACTCACTGGTCTCCAGCAGCCGGGTGGTCGTCTCGAGCCCGGGTCCGCTGTCGGGGCTCCAGCCGTTCACACCACCGGTGGACGGTGGCCGTTTGTCCGTGGGCATTCGTGTCCAGACGGGTCGAGAGGGGATCCACACAGGGGGCAGGGTGGCCGGCCCGACTCGACCAGCCTGGTGGCCTGGATGGCGAAGGCGGCGGCCTGCTCGCGGGAGATGGACAGCCGGGCGATGGCGCCGGTTTCCTCGTCGGCCACCAACTCCTCGATGACCAGGATCACCCGGTCCTCGGCGTCGTCGTAGGACACGCCGACGGTCCCCACCACCCAGGCCGGTTCGGCCGGCTGCTCGAGCGGCTGCTCCTCGGGCAGGTGGCTCGGGCGCGGTTGGTCCCTGACGATCCGGGCCAGGTAGTCGGCTACCACCGCCACCTGCTGTTTCTCTATTTTGAGGGTGAGGAGGACCGGTCCCTGCCGGCACTGCAGGAGAAAGAGGCGGTCACCCACCGGCCCCACCGTCCCCACCGTGAGCCGGTCGGGTTCCGACAGGTCGTATCCGTCACTCATGCGCCCACCCTCATGCGCCCACCCTCATGCGATGGCCAGCTCGGTCAACGAGGCCGTCGAATTGATAGTGAGGACGTGGGGACCGGCCTGGCCGTAGGCCACGGCCGACACCGAGCACGGCGACACGATCAATCGCTGGAAGAGGTCGAGGGGCGTGCCCGCCGCGGTGGACAGCGCCGCCTTGATCGGATCGGCATGGGACACGGCGACGATGGTCTCCCCCCGATGGAGACGGACCAGCCGGTCGATGGCCGACGAGATGCGGGCCTGCATCTCGAGGAACGACTCACCCCCGGGGAAGCGGAACCCACTGGGGCACCGCTGGACCTGTCCCCACTCGGGCTTCTTGGCCAGGGACCGCAGCGGGGCCCCGGTCCATTCGCCGAAGTCACACTCGATGAGACCGTGGTCGGTCCGTACCCGCAGCCCGAGGTGCCTGGCAATCGGCCGGGCCGTCTCGGCGGTCCGCTCCATGGGGGACGCGTAGACGGCCACCGGCGGTCGCTGCCCCGAGTCGTCCAACTGGGCGATCCGCACCGCCACCGCCTCCGCCTGGGAGTGGCCGAGCTCGGAAAGGTGAAGCCCGCGGGCGCGGCCGGGTAGCACCTTGCCGGTGGTCGGGGTCGTGCCGTGGCGGACCAACAGGACCACCGTTGGTCGGCTGGGGAGGTTCCGTCGGGTGGCCACTCCGGTTCACCGTACTCCGTCCCCACCCGGCCCCGACCGCTCGGTCGGCCGCGCCGGAACGGTCAGTGTTGGGCGGTGGCCAGGGGTCGGACCAGGGGTTCGACCACGCCGGAACCGTCGATGAGCTCGTCGTCAGTGGGGAGCACCGGGTCGTGGCTGTGGTCCTCGTGGGAGAGTCGGGTTGGCCACCAGTTCCACCGACCGAGCAGTACCACCACCGAGGGAACCAACAGGGTGCGCACGAAGAACGTGTCGAGGAGGATGCCGGCGGCGAGCCCGAGCCCGATCTCTTGCACCTGCGTGTTACCGGTCACGGTCAGCACACCGAACGTCCCGGCCAGAATGAGGCCGGCCGATGTCACCGTGGTGCCGGTGGCCTGGACGGCCCGACGGACCGCCACCTTGATCGGCGCGTGATGGGCCTCCTCGCGGATGCGGGTCATGACCAAAATGTTGTAGTCCTGCCCGAGGGCCATGATGAAGATGAACATGAAGAAGGGGAGGACGAAGTTGATGCCGTCCTGCCCCCCGACCAGCACGAAGACCAGGACGGCCAGGCCCAACGAGGCCAGGTAGGACAGGCCCACGCTGATCACCAGGTAGAGCGGTGCCACCAGGCTGCGCAACACGATGGCCAACAGCAGGGCGAGCACGATCATCACGATGGGGATGATCCGCAGCAGATCGTTGCCCGAGAGGGTGCCCACGTCGGCCGCCAGGGGGGCATCGCCGCTGACGCCGCTGGCGGTGGCGCCGATCGAGCGGCCGACTCGGTTCACGGCGGCGCGCACCGAGGGCATGGCCGCCGCCGCCGCGGTGCTGTCGGCGCCGCCGGCCTGCAACTCGGTCTGGAACTGGATGGTGTGTCCGTCGGCACTGATGAACTGGGCCGAGTCCTGGTAGGCGCGGTAGGCGGCCAGTGGCACGGTGACGCCCGACGGCGGTGTCGCCGGGAGCATGGCTGCGGTCCCATGCGAGGCCAACTGGTCGTGGGCCTCGGCCAGGGCGGTCGGCGTGACCGTCCCGGTGTCCGGGTCGAGGGCGCCGGTGACGGCGGTGAACTCCCCTGACCGGACCAGGCCCTGCTGGGCCTCGGCCAGTGCGCCCGGCTCGGTCCACACTGACACCGGCAGCTTGAGCACCACCGTGGTGGGATTGTTCTCGGCCACCGGGAAGTTCGCCGTCAGCACGGCCAGGCCCTGACCGGAATCCGAGGTGGCCGGCGGGGGTGGGTCGTTGAAGCCGTTGGGGGCGTAGGCCAGCATCGACAGGGCGAGCCCGCCGAAGATGACCAGGCCGATGACCAGCGTGAGCACCGGCCTCCCCACCACCTTGCCGGCGATGCGGCCCCAGGTACCACCCTTGTGGCCACCCACCCGGGGGATCCGGGGCCAGAACACGCTTCGGCCGAGCACCGCCAACAGGGCCGGCAGCAGGGTCAGGTTGGCCAGCAGGGCCACGCCGATCCCGATGGCCAGGGCGGGGCCCAGTCCCTTGTAGAACCCGAAGGTGGCCACCACCACGGTGGCCAGGGCCCCCATCACCGTGAGTCCGGAGAAGGTGATCGATTCCCCCACCTTGCACAGCGAGAAGGCCACGGCATCCTCGACGCTCTTTCCGCGTCGGAGTTCCTCTCGCAGGCGGAAGATGAGGAACAGCCCGTAGTCGGTGCCGGCCCCGAGCAGGACCACGATGAGGAGGATGGGGGTGAGGTCGGAGACCTGCACGCCGATGTGGCTGGACTCGGCGATGATCGGACCGGCGGCGATGAGGGCCACCGCCGACGGGAGCAGGGCGATGACCGGGGCCAGCGCGGCCCGGAAGGTGAGGAAGAGGAGGGCCACGATGAACAGCACCGACAGCAGCTCGACCAGGCTCTGGATGTGGCCGTTCTGGTTCTGCACGTCCACCGAGGCGGCCAACCCGCCGGTGAGGTGCATGACCAGGCCCGGTGGTGCCCCCGAGGTGGCGAACGTCGACCGCAGCGCGGCCACCACCTGGTCGGAGGCCTTGTTCTCCTGGGTCTTCGGGATCTCGATCTCGACCAGCGCCCGGCGCGCCCGATGGTTGGCCGACGACCCCTGGTCGAGGACCGCGGTGACCCGGGGGACCGAGCGCATGGCCTGTTCGCTGCGCTCGATGGCGGCCTGGTCCGCGGCGGTGAGGACGCCGCCGTCAGTGGTGGCGGCGACGAACGTGGTGGCCTTGGCCGTATTGGACTGGAACGGGGCGGCCAGCTGCTGGGCCACCACGCTCGGCTCGGAGGCGGGAAGGAAATTGGAGTTGCCGCTCTTCTCCACGCTGGTGAGGGAGGGGAGGGCGAGGGCGAGGACCACCGTCGTAATGATCCAGCCGGCGATGATCAGCCATCGGAATCGTACGGTGAACCGACCTAAGGAGGCGAACAAGCGGTAGTCCTCCGGGGATCGATGGCGGGACCCGGGCACCACGACGGTCCGTGGACGCACCGGTGCTGGCGGGCTCTTCACCGGGACCCCTTGACCAACGGTTCCGAGCCGGGTCCCTCATCGATCAGCCTAGGCCTGGTGGTGGCTTCCATTCATGGCCGATCGGCCATAACCGGTGGATTATTAAGGGATTTTGATGTTCAGGTCACCGCGGGAAGCCGGCGGGGCATGGGGACCGCCGTCTCGGGCCACCGCCGGCGACTGACCCGGGCCAGCCGGTGCAGGAGGGCGATGGCCCCGGGGTCGTCATCGCCCGGCCTGGTCTCCACCGCACCGTCGGCGATCATCCCGTCGAGGAGCTGGCGCCCCTTGTCGGTGCGCACCAGCGTGAGCGTCCAGTCGTTGAAGGCCCCGATCCCACCGGTGGAGATGTCGGCATGCTCGGCGGCGAAGTCGGGACAGGCGGTGCAGCCCTCCCTGGTCCAGGCGTGAGCCTCCTTGAGGGGGATCTCGTGGTACTCACCGTCGCGGGTCCACACCTGGAACACACCCTTGATGTTCATTTTGGCGATGTCGGCCCTGGCGATCCCGTAGCGGGCCTCGAAGAGCTCGGGGAAGATGGCGTCGTCGAACGTCTTGGAGCACATCAGCCCGATGGTGAGCGACAGCCGCCGGGCAATCTTGCCCGCCTTGCGGGCGGCCATCACCGGCGGTGCCGATGACTGGCATCCCATCCCGACCAGGGCGATGCGCTCGGCCCCGGCCTCGATGGCCTGCGGGTAGGCGAGCGGGTTGGCCGAGTAGGTGTAGCGGGAGCCGGCCGCGGCCAGCACCTCTGCCCTGGTGGTGGCCACCGCGGGGACCGCCTTCCAGGTGGACCCGTCACCCTCGAGGGTGGACACCAAGGCGGCGTCGATCACGTCGTGCTCGAGCGCCCACACCAACAAGGCCGAGACCAGCCCACCGTCCTGGCCCACGGCGAGCACCTCGGGATCGGTGGCCCGCACCAGCACGGTGTCGGTGGAGATGCCGGCCACCTCCTCGGGAGTCCGCTCCCTGCCGAACAGGTGGTTCTCGATCTCGGGCTCCCACGTGCGGAACCGGGGGCACGCCCTCGTGCACATGGTGCACCCCTTGACCCCGTGGGTGCAGCTGTCCGGACCGCCCTCGTCGTCGATGTGGAACGGCTTGTACCGGCCCTCGGTGTCGTCATAGGAAAGGACGTCGTAGGGGCAGGCCACGATGCAGGCGGCACAGCCCGTGCACAGACCGGAGGTCACCACCTCCGTGAAGAGCTCGGCCCAGTGCGGCTTCTCGGGAGGCATGGCCTTACCCTATCGAGGCCCGCTCGGGGGCTGATCCGCGAGCTATCCCGGGCCGGGTTGGGTACCCTCGGTCGGTGCCCGAGCTTCCCGAGGTCGAGGCCTACCGACAACTGGCCGAACGGGCCCTGGGGCGGACCGTTTCGTCGGTGTCGGCTCCCGACCCCTGGTTCATCAAGGGCGGAGCCGACGCCTCCGCCCTTGATGGCGCCCTGGTGGGTCGCCGACTGACGGCGGCCCGGCGCATCGGCAAGCTGCTGCTGCTCGACATCGAGAACGGTCCCACCCTCGGGATCCGGTTCGGGATGACCGGCACGCTGGTGGTGGACGACCGGGCCGGCGTCGACCAGCTCGTCTATGCCCCGCGGCGCCACGAGGCGCGCTGGGATCGGTTCGCCATCGCCTTCGAAGACGACGGCACCCTTGTCGTCAGTGATCCTCGGCGGCTGGGCGGGGTCTCGCTCGATCCCGACGTGTCGTCGCTCGGTCCCGACGCCGCTGGCATCGGGCCGTCCGGGCTGACCTCGGCCCTGGCCGGGTCGAGGGCACCGCTCAAGGCCCGCCTGCTCGACCAGTCTCGGGTGGCCGGCATCGGGAACCTGATCGCCGACGAGGTCCTGTGGCGGGCCGGGCTGTCCCCGCTCCGACCCGCCGGCTCACTGTCGGCGCCGGAGGTCAGGCGACTCCACCGGCACCTGCGCCGGACCATCGAGGACCTCACCGAACAAGGCGGCTCGCATCAGGGGGGCCTAATGGACGAGCGCCGTCAGGGGGGTCGGTGCCCACGCGACGGCACTGTTCTGACCCGGTCGACCGTGGGTGGTCGGACCACGTGGTGGTGTCCCCGCCACCAGCGGTGACCCCGCCGGCCGGCCTGACCTCAGTCGCCCAGCTCGGCCAGGACCTTGGCCGCATGGCCGTCAGCCTTCACGTGGTACCAGGGCCGGGCGATCCTCCCGTCGGCAGCGATGAGGAACGTCGAGCGGATGACCCCGACCGACTTCTTGCCGTACAGGGTCTTCTCACCCCAGGCGCCGTAGGCCTCGCCCACCGAGTGGTCGGCGTCGGTGAGCAGGGGGAACTTGAGGCCGTACTTGGCCCGGAACTTCTGGTGCTTCTCGCCGCTGTCGCCGGAGATCCCGAGCACCGGCACCTTGGCCCGGGTGAACGAACGCAGGTTGTCGTTGAACTGGCACGCCTCCTTGGTACAGCCGGGCGTGTCGTCCCTCGGGTAGAAGTACACGACGACCTGCTGTCCGGCGAAGTCCTTGAGGGAGACCTTCTTCCCGTCCTGGTCGGTCAAGGTGAAGGCCGGGGCCTTGTCGCCGGCGGCGAGCTTTGCCATGCGCGGCATCCTTTCGTCTAGTGGGCGGGGTGCTCCCCATCGGGCAGCACCCACGATGTGCTGGCGCCCACGATGGCACAATCCCGCTTCCACGGAAACGGGCATACCGTGGGAGACTCGGCGTGACAGCAGCGCGAAGGGACGTACCTCATGACCGAACCGACGACCGAAGCCCCCCCGACCGACGCGGCGACCACCGGTGTGACCGAGGAGCCGCCGGCCCACAACCGCCGGAAGGTCTACGTCGACGGGCCTGACGGCACCCGGGTCCCGTTCATCGAGGTCTCGCTGTCCGACTCTCCGGGCCGCGGCGGGCCGGTGCCCAACCCCCCGCTGCGCATCTACGACACGTCGGGTCCCGGGTCGGTCCCCACGGACGGTCTGCCCGGGCTCCGCCGGCCGTGGATCGCCGCCCGGGGTGATGTCGAGGAGTACGAGGGCCGGTCGGCCACCCGGCGCGACGACGGCCGGGCGGCAGTGCGGCGGGAAGCGCCTCACGCCGCGGTGTTCCCGCCGTCGGGGAGCCGCCCGTTGCGCTCCACCGGTACCCCGGTCACCCAGCTGCACTATGCCCGCCAGGGCCGGATCACCCCGGAGATGTCCTTCGTCGCCGCACGGGAGGGGATCCCTGCCGAGGTGGTGCGCGATGAGATCGCCGCCGGCCGGGCCATCCTGCCGGCCAACGTCAACCACCCCGAGTCCGAGCCCATGGTCATCGGCAGCCAATTTTTGGTCAAGGTCAACGCCAACATCGGCAACTCGGCGGTGACCTCCTCGATCGACGAGGAGGTGGAGAAGCTGACCTGGGCCACCCGTTGGGGAGCGGACACGGTGATGGACCTCTCGACCGGCCCCGACATCCACACCACCCGCGAGTGGATCCTAAGGAATTCGCCGGTGCCCATCGGTACCGTGCCCATCTACCAGGCGCTCGAGAAGGTGGACGGGTCACCCGAGGAGCTGACCTGGGACCTATACCGCGACACGCTCGTCGAACAGGCCGAGCAGGGCGTCGACTACTTCACCATCCATGCCGGCGTGCTCCTGCGCTACGTGCCGATGACCGCCCGGCGGACCACCGGAATCGTCAGCAGGGGCGGCTCGATCATGGCCGCCTGGTGTCTGGCCCACCACACCGAGAACTTCCTCTACACCCGATTCGAGGAGATCTGCGAGATCATGGCCGCCTACGACGTGGCCTTCTCGCTCGGCGACGGGCTGCGGCCGGGTTCGATCGCCGACGCCAACGACGAGGCCCAGTTCGCCGAGTTGCACACCCTCGGGGAGCTCACCGAGGTGGCCTGGCGCCATGACGTGCAGGTGATGATCGAGGGACCCGGTCATGTGCCGCTGCACAAGGTGGAGGAGAACGTGACCCGGCAACGGGAGGTCTGCCACGACGCGCCCTTCTATACGCTCGGGCCGCTCACCGTCGACGTCGCCCCCGGCTACGACCACATCACCTCGGCCATCGGCGCCGCGGTGATCGGCATGCACGGGACCGCCATGCTCTGCTACGTGACCCCCAAGGAGCACTTGGGCCTGCCCAACCTCGACGATGTCAAGCAGGGGATGATCGCCTACAAGATCGCGGCCCACGCCGCCGACCTGGCCAAGGGGCACCCGGGGGCTCAGGCGTGGGACGACGCCCTCTCCAGGGCCCGGTTCGAATTCCGTTGGGAGGACCAGTTCAACCTGGCCATGGATCCGGCCACGGCGAGGGCGTACCACGATGAGACGCTCCCGGCCGAGCCGGCCAAGACGGCGCACTTCTGCTCGATGTGCGGGCCGAAGTTCTGTTCGATGCGCATCAGCCAGGACGTCCGCGACTACGCCGAGGCCCGGGGGATGGACCCCGCCTCGGCAGTCGAGATCGGGCTCAAGGAGAAGGCGGTCGAGTTCCGCGAGACCGGATCCTCGGTCTACCGACAGCCCTCTCCTACCTGACTCGAGGCCTCCGGTCTGCGTCTGACCTGGTGCGGCGGTCATTCCCGGGTACACTGGCGATAGTGGCAGGCACCGAGCCTTGCCACCGGGGTCTTCCTCACCTCCGTTCTCCGGGTCACCGACGTGGCCCGGAAAGATGGCCCGAGGCGGGCCCGCAGGCATTCGTGATTCGCACGGATGTCGACGGTCGGCCTCCGGCCGTCACCGGACAAATGAGAGTGAGTTCCAAGCCCCATGACAACCACCGCCGATCCATCGGATCGCGTCCTCGATTCCGCCGGTCTGTCGCCGGATGCCGATAGCGACGGCCACGTTCGCACCTTCGCCTCGCTGGGCGTCGATCCGTCCCTGGTCAAGGCCCTCGCCGCCCAGGGGATCACCACCACCTTCGCCATCCAGTCGATGACCGTGGCCGATGCCCTAGCCGGGCGCGACGTCTGTGGCAAGGCCAAGACGGGCTCGGGCAAGACCTTGGCCTTCGGCGTTCCGCTGCTCCAGCGCACCATGGCCGCCCCGTCCACCGAGCCGGGCCACCCACGCGCCCTGGTTCTCGTCCCCACCCGCGAGCTGGCCGTCCAGGTCAGTGAGGTCCTCGAGCCCCTGGCCAAGGAGGCCGGTCTCAAGATCGCCGCCGTCTACGGCGGGGCGGACATCGAGCGTCAGATCAAGAAGCTCCGGCGGGGAGTGGACGTGATCATCGCCACCCCGGGGCGCCTCATCGACCTCGGTGACCGGGGCGAGCTGTCGGTGGCCGATATCGAGACCCTGGTGCTCGACGAGGCCGACCGCATGGCCGACATGGGATTCATGCCCCAGGTCGAGTGGGTGCTCCGCCGGCTCGAGCGGGAGCACCAGACCCTGCTGTTCTCGGCCACGCTCGACGGGGCGGTGGACCGGCTGGTGAGCCGATACCTGACCGACCCGGTGATGCACGAGGTGGCATCGCTCAACACCACCGTGGACGCCATGGAGCACCGGTTCCTCGAGGTGCACCAGATGGACCGGGTCAAGGTGTGCGCGGCCATCTGCCGGAACTCCGAGAAGACGCTGGTGTTCGTGCGCACCAAACGTGGCGCTGACCGGTTGGTCGAACAGCTGCGCAAGGAGGGGATCAAGGCCGACGCCATCCACGGGGACCTTCGCCAGGCAAACCGTGAACGGACGCTCAAGGACTTCGACGACGGCAAGCTGCCGGCGCTGGTGGCCACCGACGTCGCCGCCCGGGGCCTGGACATCGACATGGTGGACGTGGTCGTCCACTTCGATCCGCCCGAGGACCACAAGGCCTACCTGCATCGATCCGGCCGCACCGCCCGGGCCGGCGAGGCCGGGTTGGTCGTCACCCTGGTGCAGTGGAACCAGATCCTCGAGGTCGAGCGCATCCAAACCCGGATCGGTCTCAAGGTGCCCATCGTCGAGATCTTCTCCAATGACCCCCGGCTGGCCAACCTGTCGGCCTGGCAGCCCGGGAACGACTGAGTCCGCCGACCCGATCACCAGCCCTCCGCCCGCCAGCACCGCCGGGCCGGCTGACGTCTCACCCACCGATCGGTCGACCAAGGAGCGCAACGTGTCAGACACCCACGTCCAATCGCCGATGACCGTTGGCGCCGGCATCGACGGCGTCGAGCGGATCCTGGTGGTGACCGCCCATCCCGATGATGTCGACTTCGGCGCTGCCGGGTCGGTGGCGGTGTGGACCGAGGGCGGCATCGAGGTCGCCTACTGCATCGTCACCGATGGTGATGCCGGCGGCTCGGACCGCTCGGTGAGCCGGCCGGACATGGCGGCCATCCGCCACCACGAACAGCTCGACGCGGCGAAGGAGGTGGGGGTCTCCGACGTGAACTTCCTCGGGTTCCCCGACGGCCGACTGACCGCCGACCTCGATCTCCGCAGGGCCATCTCCCGGGTCATCCGCCGATTCCGCCCGGACCGGGTGGTCGCCCAGTCGCCCGAGCGCAATTGGGCCCGCATCTACGCCAGCCATCCCGACCATCTGGCGGCGGGAGAGGCCACCGTGTGTGCCGTCTACCCCGATGCCCGCAATCCGTTCGCCTTCCCCGAGCTTCTCGACGAAGGGCTCGAGCCCCACACCGTCCCCGAGCTGTGGGTGATGGCTACCGACCGCGCCGACCGGGCGGTCGATGTCACCGAGTGCTTCGACCGCAAGTTGACCGCCTTGCGTTCACACCGGAGCCAGGTCGGTGACGGTGCTCACCTGGAGGACCTGCTGCGGGGGTGGATGGCGGGCACGGCGGCGGCTGCCGGCCTGCCCGAGGGGAGCCTGGCCGAGGCCTTCCACGTGGTGGCGACCGGGTAGTGGGCGCCATCGGCCCGGCAGCAGTTCGCCGGTGGGTGGTCATCCAGCACGTTGCCCATGAGGGACCGGGGCTGATCGCCGACGCGCTCGGCGCCACCGGCCACCGGGCCGACGTGGTCCGCCTCGACCGGGGAGCGTCCCTGCCCGATCAGGATTCGATCGACGGGCTGGTGGTGCTGGGTGGCCCGATGGGGGTACACGATGACGCGGACCATCCGTGGCTGATTGCCGAACGGGACCTGATTGGAGCCGTGGTCGGCGCGAGCAAGCCGGTGCTCGGCGTATGCCTGGGCGCCCAGCAGGTGGCCACGGCGCTCGGAGCCGAGGTGACCACCGGACCGGTCTCCGAGGTGGGCCTGGGTCCGGTCGAGCTGACCGCGGCCGGCCGACGGGACCCGGTGCTCGGCCCCGAGTATGGCGGGCTGGCCGACACCACCCTTCCCTGTGTGCACTGGCACCGCGACACGTTCTCGATCCCCGCCGGTGCCGTCCACCTGGCCGCCACCCGCGTCTTTCCCCATCAGGCCTTCCGCTGGGGGACCGCCGTCTACGGCCTCCAATTCCATGTGGAGGTGGATCGGTCGTTGGCCGACCGGTGGAAGCCGTTCCTTCCCACCGGTGTGCGTCTCGACGGCCCCGGGTTAGCCAGGGTGGAGACCGTAGGCCGCAGGGTGCTCCGACGCTTCGTCGAGCGGTCCACGTCGCCGAACCTGGTTGCCGACGGCACTTCGATGGCCGGCGCTGACCGGGCCTGATGGGAACGGCCGAGGAGACGCGGGTGGCCGAGCACGATCTTGTCGGCGCTGATCCAGTCGGCGCCACCGAGTCGGCCAAGCCCCGACTGCGGGGGGTCTTCCATCAGGTCGCCTTCTTCGTGTCGCTGGTGTCGGGCGCGGCCCTGGTATGGGCGGCCCCCACCACCGCATCGACCGTGGCTGTCCTCATCTACGCGGTGTCCATCTCCCTGCTCTTCGGTGTGAGTGCACTCTTCCACCGCCATACCTGGGGACCGGTCGGCCGCCGGCGCATGCGTCGGGCCGACCACTCGACGATCTTCATCGCCATTGCCGGCTCCTACACGGCGGTAGCCGGGATCGCCCTCACCGGGTGGGCCCGCACCGCGGTGTTGTGCATCGTGTGGGGCGGGGCCATCGTCGGCATCACCCTGAGGCAGATGTGGCTCGACGCGCCCAAGTGGGTGATCGCCCTCCCCTATGTGGTGGTGGGCTGGGCCGCGGTGGCGGTGCTGCCCCAGCTGTTCCGGGCCCTCGGCGGCACGGGCTTCGCGCTGCTGCTGGCCGGTGGGCTGGCCTACTCGGCCGGCGCCGTGGTCTATGCCCTCAAGCGGCCCGATCCGGTACCGGGCACCTTCGGGTACCACGAGGTGTTCCATGCCTGCACCATCGTCGGGGCCGCGCTGCACTTCGTGGTCATCGCCTGGTTCGTGCTGCCCCTCGCCGGCTGATCACGGCCTCGAACTAGCCCCGGGTCCCCTGCGCATCGCCAACGGGAATGACGACAAATGGCCACCATTCCTGTCGGAGCAATGGGTCGAAACACCCGACGGGGCAATGGACGACCGGGTCCAAATGGGCAACCATGTGGTCGGCCGGCGCACCGTCGGTAGTAACTACCTCGGGGGAGGCGGACGATGTCGCTCAAGGTTGTCGGCGCTGGTGTCGGTCGGACTGGTACGCATTCGCTCAAGATCGCCCTCGAACAGTTGTTGGATGGACGGTGCCATCACATGATCGAGGTCCTGGGGGATCCGCCGCAAGCGCAGGGATGGATCGACGCCATCGAAGGAGGGCCGGTCGACTGGTCGACGATGCCTGGCGGCTACGTCTCCGTCGTCGACTGGCCCGGGTGCTCGTTCTGGCCCGAACTGTCGGCCGCCAACCCGGATGCATTGGTGTTGCTGTCGGTGCGCGATCCAGAATCGTGGTATCGCAGCGCATCGAATACGATCTTCCAGTCGTTCGACAAGGTGCCGCCCGAACTGAAGCCCTGGATGGACGCAATGCAGGTGCTATTGCGCGACCGATTCAGCGATCGCTTCGACGACCCCACCTCGATGATGGATGCGTACGAGCGCCACAACGCCGCCGTTCGCCAAGCCATTCCGCCTACTCGTCTGTTGGAATGGGCTCCGGACGATGGGTGGGACCTGATCTGTGATCGCCTGGGCATCGAGGTGCCGGGTGGGCCGTTTCCGGTGACCAACACCACCGATGAGTTCCGGGCCATGGTGGGGATGGCACCACTCGCCTAGTGCCGCTTGCGGCCGACCACCCAGTAGGCGAACGAGTTGCCCGGATTGGCAACGATCACAACACGCCAAAGCCGCTTGCTGCCTCGGACCTCGTCCTCTGACCGGCGATTGAGGTCCCGCCATGCGAAAACCGCGGCCACCAGATCCACCGCTACGAGGGCGGCGAGCAACGCTGGCTTCGGCGGGCGTCGTTCCACCCCACGATCATGGCACGAAGCTCCCGTAGGGGAGGCTCGCCCGGGACCCGCGGCCTCTCTAGTCTGTCCGGAATGAACCACGCTCTCTTCCTGCCCCCTTTCGGGGAGTTCGCCGATCCGAACGCCACTGTCGAGCTGGCGGTGGCCGCCGAGGAGGCGGGGTGGGACGGCATCTTCCTCTGGGACCACATGTGGCGTCCTGAAGGCGATCCCTTGCCGGTCGGGGACGCGTGGATCTCCCTCGCCGCCATCGCCGCGGCCACCAAGCGCCTCCGATTCGGACCCGCCATCACTCCGCTGTCGCGTCGTCGACCCCAGAAGGTGGCCCGCGAGACGGTGGCGCTCGACGTGCTCTCCCATGGCCGGCTCACTCTCGGGGTGGGTCTCGGGGTCAACACCGGTGGCGAGCTCGAGCGCTTCGGGGAGACCATCGAGGAGGACGTCCGGGCAGCCATGCTCGACGAAGCCCTTGCGGTCCTCCTCGGACTGTGGACCGGTGAGGAGGTCGACCACCATGGCCGCCATTTCACCGTCGATCATGTCCGGTTTGTCCCCCGCCCTGCCCAGATCCCCCGCATCCCGATCTGGGGAGCGGCGAGAGGCGGTTGTGGCCCGCGGCCGCTTCGCCGGGCGGCGCGGCTCGATGGTCTGTTCCCGGTCGACACCACCACCGACCAGCTGGCCGAGATGCTCGAGGTGGTGGCGGCCGAGCGCGGCTCGCTGGACGGGTTCGACGTGGCCATGCTCGCCGGTCGGGACACCGATCTCCACGCCCTGGCCGACTGCGGGGTGACCTGGGCGATGTGGTCGGTCAACCACGGGGAGCCGGCGGACGCGCTGGCATTGGCGCGGGCCGGCCCGACGCCTGGCGGCGGTCGGTGAGCGCGGGTGCCGGATGCTCAGCTAACGGGGCGGCTCAGCCAGCCATCTGACGGAGCATGAACGGGAGGATCCCCCCGTGGCGGTAGTACTCGGCCTCCATCGGCGTGTCGATCCGAAGTCGGACTTCGAACTCCACCAACCGGTCGCCGTCCGCGGCCCGGACACTGACCGTCTTGGGGGCCACGCCCTCGTCGAGCGAACCGAACCCGGTGATGGTGAAGACCTCGTGCCCGGTCAGTCCCAACGAGGCAGCGCTTTGTCCCTCGGCATACTGCAGGGGGAGCACGCCCATGCCGATGAGATTGGAACGGTGGATGCGTTCGTAACTCTCGGCGATGACTGCCCGGATCCCGAGCAGGGCAGTGCCCTTGGCCGCCCAGTCACGCGAGGATCCCGAACCGTATTCCTTGCCGGCCAGCACGACGAGCGGGACGCCTTCGTCGGCATAGCGCTCGGCGGCATCGTAGATGGTGGTCTCCGCTCTGTCGGGGAGATGGAGGGTGAACCCGCCCTCGGTACCCGGTGCCAGCTGGTTGCGCAGCCTCACGTTGGCGAAGGTGCCCCGCACCATCACCTCGTGGTTGCCCCGCCGCGTCCCGTAGGAGTTGAAGTCGGCGCGCTCGACGCCGTGCTCGGACAGGTAGTGCCCCGCCGGGGTGGACGGGCTGATGTTGCCGGCCGGCGAAATGTGGTCGGTGGTGACGCTGTCGCCGAGCACGGCCAGCACCCGTGCTCCGACCACGTCGGTCACCCGTGCCGGCGTCATGGTCAGGCCCTCGAGGAACGGGGGACGGAGCACGTAGGTCGAGTCGCGGTCCCAGCTGAAGGTGTCACCGGTGGCGGTCTCCACCGCTTGCCAGCGCTCGTCACCGTCGAAGACCGCCCCGTAGCGGCGGCGGAACATGTCGGAGGTGAGCGAGGTCCGGATGGCCTCGGTGACCTCCTCCGGTGATGGCCACAGATCGGCGAGGTAGACCGGCGCACCGTCGTTCCCGACGCCCAGCGGATCGGTGGTGAGGTCGATGTCCATGGTTCCGGCCAGCGCGTAGGCCACCACCAGCGGCGGCGATGCCAAATAGTTCATCCGCACCTCGGGATGGATCCGTCCCTCGAAGTTCCGGTTCCCCGACAGCACCGAGACCACCGACAGGTCGCCGTCATGCACGGCGTCGGACACCCCGGGCAGCAGGGGCCCCGAGTTCCCGATGCAGGTGGTGCAGCCGAAGCCGACCAGGTCGAAGCCGATCCGGGCCAGCGGGTCGGTGAGCCCGGCACGGTCGAGGTAGTCCATGACCACCCTCGAGCCGGGCGCCAGCGAGGTCTTGACCCATGGTTTGGGCGCCAGGCCACGCGCCACGGCCCGCTGGGCCACCAGTCCAGCGGCCACCATCACCTGGGGGTTGGAGGTGTTGGTACAGCTGGTGATGGCGGCCACCACCACGGCCCCATCCCCGACCGTCTGGGTCGATCCGTCGGCCAGCGTTGCCGGGACCGACCGCTGGTCTCGACTGAGGGCGGCCCGGTATGAAGTGCCCGCACCGGCCAGTGCCACCAGGTCCTGCGGGCGGGACGGACCGGCGAGGCTCGGGGTGACGGTGGAGAGGTCGAGTTCGATGGTCTCGGAGAAGACCGGCTCGATGCCACCGGCCACGTGGAACATGCCCTGCTCCTTGGCGTACGCCTCCACCAGGTCCACGTGGTGGTCGTCGCGCCCGGTGAAGCGGAGGTACTCGAGGGTGACGTCGTCGATGGGGAAGATGGCGCAGGTGGCGCCGTACTCGGGCGACATGTTGCCGATGGTGGCCCGGTTGGCGAGGGGGACGGCGGCAACGCCGGGGCCGAAGAATTCGACGAACTTTCCCACCACCCCGTGTTGGCGGAGGAGGTGGGTGATGGTGAGCACCAGGTCGGTGGCGGTGGTTCCCGGTGCCTGCTCACCGGTCAGTCGGAAGCCCACCACCGGCGGCAACAGCATGGAGAGCGGCTGGCCCAGCATGGCCGCCTCGGCCTCGATGCCCCCCACCCCCCAACCGAGCACGCCGAGCCCGTTGACCATGGTGGTGTGGGAGTCGGTGCCGACCAGGGTGTCGCAGTAGGCCCGCCCGTCGTCGGTGACGAAGACCACCCGCGACAGGTACTCCAGATTGACCTGGTGACAGATGCCGGTGCCCGGCGGTACCACCCGAAAGCCGTCGAAGGCCTGCTGCGCCCAGCGCAGAAGTTGGTAGCGCTCGATGTTGCGCTGGTACTCGATGTCGACGTTCTCGTCGAAGGCGTCCGGCCGGCCGGTGACCTCGGCGATCACCGAGTGGTCGATGACCAGCTCGACCGGGACCAGCGGGTTGACCCGTGCCGGGTCACCGCCGAGTGCTCCCACCGCGTCGCGCATGGCCGCCAGGTCGACCACACCGGGCACACCGGTGAAGTCCTGCATGAGGACCCGCTCGGGAGTCAGGACGATCTCCGAGGCGTCCTCGGCCCCGAGACCGTGCCGTTCGGGATGAGCGCCCCAGCCGGCCGCCGCCTCGATGTCAGCGGGCCGGACGGCCACCCCGTCCTCGTGGCGGAGCAGGTTCTCGAGGACGACCTTCATCGAGTAGGGGAGCCTGGCCACGTCGAACCGGTCGGCTAGGGCATTGACCCGGTAGATCTCGTAGACGGCATCGCCGACCGCGAGGTCGGCTCGTGCGCCGAACGTGTCGGGGGCGGCCGAAGCGGGGGATGGTTGTGTCATGGGCCCATTCTGCTCCGCCGGACCGTCGACGGCGAGCCCGCGGGTCGCTCGGGGCGCCGTCAGATCCTGGTCCGGTACCGGTGCACCGCCAACGGCACCAGCACGATCAGGAGTGCGATGGCCCAAGCCACCGACTGGATTACCCATTTGGCGGTGGGCCCGCCGAGCATGAGCGCTCGACAGGCGGTGATGGTCACGCTCACCGGCTGGTAGGTGGCGAAGCCCTGGAGCCAGCTGGGCATCGACGACACCGGCACGAAGGCAGAGGAGGCGAAGACCAAGGGGAAGAGGAGGGGGAAGGACATCACCTGGGCGGTCTCGCTGTTGGAGGCGGAGAGCCCGATGACCGCGAAACCCCACGACAATGAGTAGGCGAACAACAGGATGAGGAGTACGCCGGCGAGATAGGGGAGAACACCGGTGGTCGGGCGGAACCCGACCAGGAACCCGACGGCGGTGATGATGATCACCACCAGGATGTTGCGCACGAAGTCGGCGCTGGTCCGGCCGGTGAGCACCGCCGACCGGGCCATGGGCAGGGCCCGGAACCGCTCGATGAGCCCCTTTTGCAGGTCCTCGGCCAGCCCGATGCTGGTCTGCACGGCACCGAAGGCGACGGTCTGTACGAAGACTCCGGGCATCAGGTAGTTCACATAGTCGACCCCCGGCGTCTTGATGGCGCCACCGAAGACGTAGCGGAACAGCAGGACGAACATGATCGGCTGGACTGTCGAGAAGAACAAGGCCTCGGGGATGCGGGTGACGGCCAGCAAGTTGCGCTTGGTGATGGTCCAGGTGTCCGAGACAGCCCATCGGGCCCGGACGACGACGCTGTTCGAATGGGGTGCCCCCGACAGGGTCGGCGGGGCAATGGCAGTGGTCATGAGAGCTCTCCGGTTGCGATGGGCATTGCTTCTGTAGCCGCGCGACGACGGCCTCGTCGGCGCTTCGATTCGGTTTCGTCGTCGGTGGTCTCAGAATCGGCTTCGGTCCGCCGACCGGTCAGGGCCAGAAAGACATCGTCCAGGCTCGGCTCGCGCAGTGTGAACGCCGCTGGGTTGATCCCTTCCTGGTCGAGCGTGCGCAGGCCGGCCATGGCCGACTCCGGTCCGTTGTCCACGGTCACCTCGACCACCGTTCCGTTCAACGAGGGTTGGTGAGGTCCGAGGGAGGCGAGGAGGGCGGCGGTGCGGGAGGCGTCGTCGATGGTGGTCAGCCCCACCTCCAGCACGGTGGCACCCAGGTCTGCCTTCAACGTCGCCGGCGTGCCTTCGGCGATGACCCGTCCGTGGTCGAGCACGGACAGCGTGTTGGCCAGACGGTCGGCCTCCTCCAGGTACTGGGTGGTGAGCAGGACGCTGGTACCGCCCCCCACCAGGCGCTCGATGACCTCCCACAGGTCGTTCCGGCTCTGGGGGTCGAGCCCGGTAGTGGGCTCGTCGAGGAACAGGACGGTGGGTCGCGCCACCAGGGCGGCGGCCAGGTCGAGGCGACGCCGCATGCCACCCGAGTAGGTCTTGAGGGTGCGGTCCCCGGCATCGGCCAGATCGAACTGCACCAGAAGCTCCTTGGCGCGCCCTCCGACGGAGGACCGATCGAGATGGTTGAGGTTTCCCACCATCTCGAGGTTCTCCCGGCCGGTCAGGTTCTCGTCGACGGCGGCGTACTGGCCCGCCAGCCCGATCAGGCTTCTGACCAGGCCGGCTTTTCTCGCCACATCGTGGCCAAGCACTCGAGCCACCCCACTGTCCGGCTTGAGGATGGTGGTCAGGATGCGCACGGCGGTGGTCTTGCCCGAGCCGTTGGGCCCGAGCAACCCGAACACCGTGCCCTCGTCGACGTTGAAGCTCACCCCGTCGAGCGCCCGCACGGTGTGCTTGCCGGTGAACGTCTTCTTGAGCAGTTCGGCTTCGATGGCGTACGGCATGGCGCGGCAGTTCCTGTCTGGTCGGTGGGGGTCGATGAGGAGGGCTCGGCAGACCGCCGAACCCGGCCATGGAGTGCAGGCCGGGAGCGGACTCCGGGGTGCGGCGTGATCGCATCTTACGGTGAGGATCGCACTCCCGGACGCGCCGCCGCTCGCCCCGGCAGCGCCCTCTCGCCGGAGGCGGCGGCCCACCCACTCGGGGCCGGTCGGCATGGCCGAGTGGGCCCCGGTAACCTCGGCCCATGCAAAAGGGAGACCTCGTACCCGACTTCGAGCTGCCCGACGAGGACGGCACTCCCCGGAAGCTGAGCGACCTGGCCGCATCGGGGCCCATCGTGCTGTTCTTCTATCCGGCGGCGATGACGCCGGGCTGCACCGCCGAAAGCTGCCACTTCCGGGACATGAAGGCCGAGTTCGACGCCGTGGGTGCCCAGCGGGTGGGGATCAGCGCCGATCAGGTGGAGAAGCAGAAGCGGTTCTCCGACAAGCACTCGTTCGACTTTCCGCTCCTGTCCGATCCCGACGGCGCGGTGGCGACCCAGTTCGGGGTGCGCCGCAGGTTCACCAAGCTCTCGCCGACCAAGCGGGCCACGTTCGTGATCGGGCCCGATCTCAAGGTGATCGACGTGATCCAGAGCGAAGTGCGGATGAACGTGCACGCCGATCGCGCCCTCGAGGTGCTGAAGGCCCAGTCCCCGAGCTGAGCGCTCGGGAACCCACCTGGGCTCCGGGCCCGCTTCCGTGGCCGGCGGCGAGCCACTTACCGTCCCTACCCGCGGCGCGTGCTGATGGGAAGCTATCCGGATGAACCCATGGTCACCGAGCCGGCCGCCATGAGTGCCCTGCCCGGTTCGGGTCGCGTCGAGCAGTTGGCCCAGGCGGTGGCCGAACGCGTGGTGAACATGGTCATGGACGCCATCGACATCGACGCCCTCCTCGAGCGGATCGACATCGACGCGGTGGTCAGCCGGGTCGACGTCGACGGGCTGATCGACCGGGTGGACGTGGAGAAGATCGTCGAGCGGGTGGACGTCAAGAAGATCGTCGACCGGATCGACATCGACGCCTTGGTGGAACAGACCGAGCTGGGGACGATCATTGCCCGGTCGACCAGCGGGGTGGCCTCGGAGGTACTCGATGTCATCCGGGCCCAAGGGGTGGGACTCGACGACTTCTTCGCCCGTTGGGTCAATCGTCTGCTACGGCGATCGAGCCACGACCTGCCCTTCGGCCCACCGACCCTGGTGGGACTGCACCCGGCTCGAGCCGAGCTCACCGCGGGGGGAGGCGGGTGATGGTCACCGCGTCGGCGGCGCCTCCCATCGAAGGCCGGCAGGGCCACTATGCCGGGGCGGTGAGCCGACTGGTGGCGTTCGCCGCCGACGTGGGCGCCTCCTGGGGTCTGTTCACCTTGGGTGCCGCTGCCCTCGCCTTCACCATCCAACTGGTCACCGGGACCAACTTCTCTCTGACCAGGCATCAGATCGCCTCACTGGTCGCCGCGGTGGTCTGGGAGTTCGTCTACTTCGCCTACCAGTGGGCGCTGAGCGGCAAGACCATCGGCATGGCTGTTCTGGGGATCCGGGTGGTGAGGACCGATGGCTCACCGATCGGTGCCCGCCAGGCCGTGGTGCGCACGCTCACCCTCCCGCTGAGCTTTCTCCTGCTCGGACTCGGGTTCATCGGGATCCTGACCAGTCGTGATCGTCATGCCCTCCACGATCGTCTGGCCGGTACCGCGGTCGTCTATTCGTGGGATGCCCGTGCTGCTCGTCTGCGCTGGTTGGCCAGGCAGGATGGCAGCGCGTCGACCTGACCCCGGAGCCGATGCCGCGTTGACCGGCGCCCATCCTCGGCTCTGGTCGACCGGTGGCCGGACGGCGCCATGACCGGACTCCTGCCGCGGGATCCGCTGATCGTGGCGCCGGGCGCCGTCCATCTCCCGGGCTGGCTCGGGCCCGACGGCCAGCGCGCCCTGGTCGGATCGTGCCGCTCGTGGGTCGAACGGGGCGGTGGGCCCCGCCGACCCCGGATGCCGACGGGCGGGACCATGTCGGTGGCCATCACCTGCCTCGGGTGGCACTGGTACCCGTATCGCTACTCGCGGACTGTCGATGACGGTGACGGCCGTCCGGTGCCTGCGTTTCCCCCGTTGTTAGGGGAACTCGGTCGGGAAGCGGTCACCGACGCCGCCGCCATCGACTCGAGCGTCCTCGGACGGAGGGAGGAGCGACCGGACGGGGCGACATCGACCTTCGAGCCCGACGTCGCCCTGGTCAACTGGTACGGACCCGGCGCCCAGATGGGCATGCACGCGGATCGGGACGAACGGAGCCCGGCGCCGGTGGTCTCCGTGAGTCTCGGGGAGTCCTGCGTGTTCCGGTTCGGCACCGCCGCGGGCCGGGGCCGGCCCTGGACCGACGTCGTCCTCGAATCAGGGGACGTGTTCGTATTCGGCGGTCCGTCGCGGCTGGCGTTCCACGGGGTGCCCAAGGTGCTGCCCGGCACTGGGGACCCCGGGATCGGCCTGGACGAAGGGCGGTTCAACCTGACGTTGCGAGAGACGGGACTGTCCGATGGGATCCGTACACCCGGCCAGCCCGACCGCCCCTAGCCACCAGGCCCGAGTGTTGACGCGCTCTTCTCCGGCATGGGCTCGGCCGCCGGCATCGCCGAGGACATCCAGCTGGGCCTGTTCGACCGTCTACGCAGCCTGCCCATCTCCCATCTGTCGGTGGTGGTCGGGCGGGTGCTACCCGACACCGCACTGGTGGCCTGGAGTCTGGCGATCACGGTGGCGATCGGGCTGTTGATCGGGTTCCGCGTCCACGACGGAATCGGGTCCGCCCTGGCCGCGTTCGGGCTGTGCGTGCTCTGCGGGTTCGCCTTCTGCTGGCTGTTCAACACCCTCGGTCTGTACTCGGGGAGCCCGCAGGCGGCGCAGAGCCTCTCGCTCTTCGCCTTTCCGTTGTCCTTCGTCTCGAGTGCGTACGTGCCGGTTGCCACCATGCCCGGTTGGATGCAGGCGTTCGCCCAGAACCAGCCCATCACCCCGATGACCAATGCGGTTCGCATCCTCACTCAGGGTCGGCCGGCCGAGCTGGCACTGGGTCGTCCCCTTAGCCTGAATCCACCGATCAGCCGTAGGGGCCTGCCCTGATCAGCGGCGTAGTTCTCGTTGAGTGTTCGGTCATCCGATGTGGGGGCGTGAACGAAGTGAGGACGCGCCGATCCAGAGGTTCTTGTAGTTCGAGGTTGTGAGCACGTGAGGTGGTCTGCGGCCGCGCCGGTCCGCCCGGGGGTCGTCAGGTGAGCTGAGGCAGCGAGCGGATGCGCTCGAGGCCGAGGCGTACGACGGTGGCCCGTTCATGTTCACCCGGCCTGCGAACCAATGACAGCGATCCCCGACCAGCTGGCCACGAGGGGCAAAATGCGCGGCTCTTGAAAAGCCGTGAGGTGCAAGCCTCCGTGGGTTCGTGCGCGCCAGGCCCTCGTTGCCGCTTGACATTTCGCACGACCACCCATAGCGTCACTTGCATCCAGCAACCAGTCCTCTAGGGGGGAAAATGCACAAACACCTGATTCGGAGATTCGTATTGATCGGAGTGGCCTTGCTAGTGCCGTTAGGTGCCGGGGCCTTCGCTGTGACAACTGCAGTGACATCGGGCGGGTCCGCCGCGGCGGCCGCACCGAAGTACAACGACACCACCGACACCGTCCATTGCAGCACCTTCTACGGCAAGGTGACCATTTCACCAGCGCTTAGTCTGACCGGCACCAGCCCCACGACCATCGCGGTCTCCGGCGATCTGTTGGGGTGCAGTGACGCCACCGGGTTCGTTTCTGGGTCAAAGACATCGGACACCGAATTCACGGCCAAAGTGAGCGGGACGCTCTCCGGGGCGACGAACAGCATAAGCACCTTGTCAGGCTGCTCGTCAGCAACCGGAACCCTCACCGTCAAATGGAGTGCTTACTACTACAACTCCTCCAACACTCCGGCCGAGGAAAGCCTCACGAACTCGACGACGGTAGCGTCGATTAGTCAGATCTACGGCGCCCTCTTCTCGCCGGGAGCTCCCTTCGGCAGCTCCAACGTGACCACCGACGGCTACGGGAGCTTCCAGATCGGTGCCAATGCCTCCACCCAGGGCTGCACGGCTCCGACCTACACGAGTCCTGGCGCATTCTTGGGGTCCGACCTCGGTGCAAGCACGGCGTCGGTGGCAGTGACCTCCGAGGACGGGGGTGCCATCATCTCTGGACAAACCGGCGCCACCGTCACCAAACTGCTCCTCGGCATTGGTGCCTACTACGGCGGGTAACACTACGAGCAGGAACAGAACATCTCCCGGCCTAGGGGCCGAGATGACGGAAAGAGAAGAGGGTGGGCCGAAGGCCCACCCTCTTCTCCCTATTTGGACTCAAGGCGAATCTCCTGGGTGGCGGCGGATCCGGTCGCCCGGTGCCAGGGCCTCCACGGTAATGCCCGTGATCTCCACCAGACGAAGTTCGCCCTCGATGAAGGGCATCGGGAAGGGCAATGGAGCCAGCCGGTCGCGGCCTACGAGAGGGAGTGCGGCACGTCGAACTGTGCCGGGGTCATTCGGACGCCGACAGCTAGGCCCGCCGATGACGAGTTTGTTCGATGTCAGCCGAAGGAAGCCCGCCGAGCCGTGGCCCGTGCCATGCGGGAGCACATTCCAGCCGAGCTGATCGAGGGCGTCCGGCTATTGGAGCTGGCCCGGCTCGATGACCTCTTCACGGTGATGTACCGCCAAGCGATGGACGGCAGCAGGTTGGCCGTCGACCGGTGCTTGCGAATCATGGAACGTCGGGCTGCGCTGGTCGGACTGGATGCCCCCCTGCAGATCCGCCAGGCCGTCATCAGCGAGGACGATTTCAGCGAGGCCATCCGCCAACTGGAGGCCGAGGCAACGGCACTGGATCGGGCCGGGGCGCTCCGGGGCGAACCCGAGGACGAAGACCGGGAATGGCGTGACCACCGAGCAGGTGATGAGGTCCTCGCCGAGTGACCGCCACTCGCCCCCTGACAGCCCGCCAAACGGGCGTCAGGCTGGCCTGCTGGCTCCGTTCCGGTGACCAATGCGTCACTTCGGATTTCAGCGGGGTGTGATCGTCGGAAGTAGCG
>Ga0182018_10000455_pt1 | contig 53702 bp, 47 predicted proteins | sample 812P2MmetaG_FD_120490 | JGI IMG/M metagenome (GOLD analysis project Ga0182018, IMG submission 120490) | Permafrost microbial communities from Stordalen Mire, Sweden - 812P2M metaG | ecosystem: Environmental > Terrestrial > Soil > Wetlands > Permafrost | place: Sweden: Stordalen | collected... | reverse complement strand
CGGGACACGCAGCTGGCGGCGTTCGAGCGGAGCCTCCGTAAGTTCGAAGCCGTGTTCGACAGGGAGACCTGGGAGGAGGACGTGCGGGAGGGCACACGGCGCTTCTCCCACGAAGCCTTCACGGCGGCCCTCTTCATAAACCTCTATCGGGATGAGCCGATGCTGCACATGCCGTTTCTCATCTTGACGGCTCTGGTCGACATCGATGAACAGTTGACGCTGTGGCGCGAGCGGCACGCACTCATGGCCCACCGCATGCTGGGCCGGCTCACCGGCACCGCCGGCAGCGGCTACGCCTACCTGGACGAGACGGCCAAGCGCTACACGCCGTTCAAGGACCTCTTCGACGTGTCCACCTACCTCCTGCCGCACTCGGCCCTCCCTCCGTTGCCGAGCGCGCTGTTCGACCGTCGCGAGCTCGCGCTCTTGTAGTGCACAGCCTGCCCGAGACCCGCGACGACGCGGGAGAGCATCGCCCGCTCTTGGCCATCGTCTACGGAGACGGGTCGACGTCGGCGATGGTGCTCGCGGAGGCGGCCGCTCCCGTGTGCGACATCGTGTGGGTGGTCGACTCGGACCGCACGAGCCAGAAGTGGATGCTCCGCCTGGTGCGCAAGTTGGGCCAGACGCTCGATATCGCGTCCATGTCAGAGGAGGAAGCGGCCGCGGCGCTCGGGTTGTTGCGACCCGACGGCATCGTCGCCTACGGCGAAGTACAGCTCGAAACCGCATCGGTCCTGGCGACGCGGCTGGGACTCGACTACCACAACCCCACCGTCGCCGGTCGTCTGCGCGACAAGGTGCGCCAGCGCCAGGCGCTGGCCGACGGCGGACTGCCGGTGCCGCGGTGCGTCGTCGTGCCGTCGCCGGCCCGCGAGGACGAGATCGACGCCCTGATCGACGGCGTCACCTTCCCGGTGGTGCTCAAGCCCCGCCACGGCGCGGCCAGCCGGGAGACCCACCTGGTCACCGACGGCGTGCACCTGCGGAAGCTCATCGACGAGCTGCCGAGCGGCGGCGCCGAGCCGTTCATGGTCGTCGAGGAGTACATGGCCGGCGCGACGCCTCCGCCCAGCCCGATGTTCTACGACTACGTCTCGGTCGAGAGCGTCGTCGCCCGGGGGCAGATCAGCCATGTGGCGGTGACGGGCCGGCTCCACCCGGCCGAGCCGTTCCGGGAGACGGGACTGGTCGTCCCGAGCGACTACCCCCCCTCGGTCGTGGCCGACGTGCTGCACGTGGCCAGCGAGGCCATAGAAGCCCTCGGCGTCCGTACCGGCTGCCTGCACACCGAGATCAAGATGACCGACAAGGGCCTGCGTGTCCTCGAGGTCAACGGTCGCCTCGGCGGCTTCGTGCCCGAGGTGGTCGGCCGGGCCGCCCCCGGCGTCAACCTCTACGAGATCTCCCAGCGGGTGGCGGTGGGCGAGCAGGTGACCTTCGACGGGCCGGTCCCCACGGAGCATGTGGGCTACGTCGTAGTCCGCCAACCCCCGCAGTGGGCGCGGCGGGTGACCGGGGTCGAAGGGCTCGACCGCGTCGCCTCCTACCCCGGTGTGGATGCGGTGTCGCTCGCGCGGCCACCGGGCGAAGAGGTCGACTGGCGGCGCGGCAGCCATGAATACGTCTTCTCCGTGCTGGGCGCGGCGGCGGACTACGAGGGCGTGCAGGCGCTGGAGGAATTCATCGACAACGAAGTCACGGTTTCCTACGAGTAGGCGAACGCGCCCCGAACGTCATCGGACTGAGGTGTCTTCGGTGACCGGTGCGAATGATGTGATACTGCGCCCGTGAAGCGAGCCGTTGTGGCCGGAGCGGGAGTGCTCGGAACCTGGCACGCGCTCGAGCTGTGCCGCGCCGGGTATGCCGTGCAGCACCTCGATGCCAATGCCGCCCCTCAGGGGGCGTCGGTGCGCAACTTCGGCCTCCTCTGGGTGAGCGGACGTCGTTCGGGCGCCGAGCTCGATGCTGCACAGCGCGCCCGGCACCGCTGGGAAGAGGTCGGGAACGACATCGCCGGGATCGGGTTCCGGGCGACGGGTTCGTTGACGGTGGCGTGCACCCCCGGCGAACGCAAGGTGATGGAGGAGTTCGCCGCCCACGCCGATGCCGCGGCCCGCGGCATCACCTACGTCGAGCCCGAAGAACTGCGCGCGCGGAACCCCGCGGTGCAAGGGGACGTCACCGGCGCCCTGCACTGCGTGCACGACGCGGTGGTCGAGCCCCGCCGCGCTCTCGGCGCACTGCGCGACTATCTCTCGGCGCGAGGCTCCTACACCTACCACCCCGGTCGCACTGTCGTCGGCATAGAGGAACGCGCCCTCATCGACGTGACGGGCACCCGCTGGGAAGCCGATCTGGTCGTTGTGGCCACCGGGTCGGCCTTCGACAGCCTCCCGGGCACCGAGCGGGTGGCGGCGCGCCTGCGCCGGGTGCGCCTCCAGATGCTCGAGACCGAGCGGTTCGCCCGGACCGTCACCACGGCCCTGGCCGATGCCGACACCTTGCGCTACTACCCGGCCTATGCAGTGGTCCCGCTGGATGCCCTCGGCGCGCAGGGGCCGGTGGCGGCGGTCCATCACCTGCAGCTGCTTTTGGTCCAGCGGGCCGACGGCGGGCTCACCATCGGCGACACCCACGCCTACGACGAGCCGTTCGACTTCGCGTTGGACGAGCAGCCCTCCACCGAACTGCTGGCCCGCGCCGAGAGGCTGCTGGGCGTCCCCCTGCCCCCCGTCGCCCGCCGGTGGGAGGGCGTGTACGCCCAGTGCATTGACGGCGACGTGTGCGCACGGGAGGAACTGAGCCCCGGCGTATGGATGGTCACCGGGCCGGGGGGCCGGGGCATGACCTGCGCGCCGGCCATCGCGGCCGACACGTTGCGGCTCGCGGGCGCATGATCGGCTCCTTCGCATTGGTCGTCCTCGACATGGCCGGGACCACCGTCCGTGACGACGGCGCCGTGGACGAGGCGTTCACGGCGGCCCTCACGTCGGCCGGCGTCGCGCCGGGCAGCCCGCGCTTCGATGCCGCGCGCGTCTACGTGCGCGACACGATGGGCCAGTCCAAGTCCGACGTCTTTGCGGCGCTGCTGGGGCCCGAAGAGGCGGGGCAGGCCACGGAGGACTTCGCGGGCGCCTACGAGCGCATCGTGGCCGAAGGGCGGGTGGCGCCGATCGACGGGGCCCTCGAGGTGTTCCGCACGCTGCGCGCCCACGGAGTCGGGGTCTGCCTGACCACCGGGTTCGCCCCGCGCACCCGTGACGCGTTGCTGGCGGCGCTGGGCTGGGGCGGCGAGATCGACCTGGCGCTCTCCCCGGCCGACTGCGGCCGCGGCCGACCGGAGCCCGACATGATCTTCGGCGCCATGAAGGGCCTCGGCGTCGCCGACGCCGGGGCGGTGGCGGTGGTGGGGGACACCGTCAGCGACCTCGAAGCCGGGACCCGTGCCGGGGCCCGGGCCGTCGTGGGCGTGCTCAGCGGGGCCCACGACAGGGCCACCCTGCAAAGCGCGCCGCACACCGATCTCATCGACGACGTGACACAGCTGATGGGAGTTCTGACCCGCTCCTGACCTGCACTTGTCGACAGAAACTGTAACGTGTTCTATTATTGAGGAGCGGGCGCGCACTCCTACGCCGGAACGGACAACAACCAGCCAGATCGGCCCGCCAGATCGGACAGGACCCATGGACGCAGCCACGCTGAGCGATGCGCAATGCATGGACCGGGCCTTGGCCATGGGGGAGTCGGTGCGGGGGACGACGGCACCCAATCCGTGGGTGGGCTGCGTCGTGGTGTCGGCGGAGAACCCGGCCCAGCTGTTCGAGGGGGCGACCGCGGCGCCCGGTGGCCCCCATGCCGAGATCACGGCACTCGCCCGGGCCGGCGAAGGGCCCGCCCGGGGGTCGACACTGTTCACCACCCTGGAGCCGTGCGCCCACCATGGGAGGACGCCGCCCTGCACCGACGCCATCATCGCGGCGGGCGTCGCCCGCGTGGTCATCGGCGTAGAGGACCCCGACCCCGCCGTGGCCGGGCAGGGGATCGCGGCCCTGCGCGCCGCCGGGATAGCGGTGACCGTGGGCACGGCGGCCGACGCGGTCACCGAGCAGCTCGCCCCCTACCTCAAGCACCGCACCACCGGGCAGCCGTGGGTGGTGCTCAAGCTGGCCGCCAGCCTCGACGGGCGCACCGCGGCCCCGGACGGCACCAGCCGCTGGATCACCGGCGAGGAGGCGCGCCGCGACGTCCACCGCCTGCGGGCGCGTTCGGACGCCGTTTTGGTGGGCGCCGGCACGGTGCGGGCCGACGATCCCGAGTTGACGGTTCGTCTGGGTGACGGGCCGGCTCCCCGGCAGCCACTGCGGGTGGTGCTCGGGACGGTCCCGCCAGGGGCGCGGGTCCAGCCCGCCCTCGAGCTGTCGGGCCCGCTGGGGGAGGTGCTCAGCGAACTGGGCCGCCGTGGGGTCCTGCAATTGCTGGTGGAGGGGGGCGCCTCGGTGGCCCACGCCTTCCACGCCGCCGGACTGGTCGACCGCTACGTGATCTATCTCGCACCGGCTCTTTTCGGGGGCGATGATGGCCGGCCGCTTTTCGCCGGGCCGGGAGCTGGCACAATTGCAGATATGTGGAGAGGGAGGCTGGTCTCGGTGGAACAGCTGGGAGAGGATCTGCGAGTGGAGGTGGCGGCCTGATGGGGTTCTCCGAGGTTCAGGAGGCCATCGACGCCATCGGGCGCCTGGGCATGGTCGTCGTGGTCGACGACGAGGACCGGGAGAACGAGGGGGACCTGGTGATGGCGGCCGAGGCGGCCACCCCGGAGAACATCGCCTTCTTCTTGGCGCACACTTCGGGGGTGATCTGCGTGCCCCTGCTGCCCGAGCGGGCGGACGCCCTGGACCTGCCGCTGATGGTGGTGGCCAACACTGAAGCGCAGCGCACGGCGTTCACCGTGAGCGTCGACTTCCGGCATGGCACCACGACCGGGATCTCCGCCAGCGACCGCGCGTCGACCATCGGGGCCCTCATCGACCCCGACACCCGGCCGAGCGACCTGAACCGCCCCGGCCACATCTTCCCCTTGCGCTACCGGGCCGGCGGGGTCCTCAAGCGCGCCGGGCACACCGAGGCGACGGTCGACCTCAGCCGCGCCGCCGGCCTGTCCCCGGCCGGGGTGCTGTGCGAGATCGTCACCGACGACAAGTCCGAGATGGCGCGGCTCCCCGACCTGGAGCGGTTCGCCAAGAAGCACGACCTGCCCATCATCTCGATCGCGGACTTGATCCGTTACCGCCGGCGCAACGAGAAGCTGGTGCGCCTGGTCTCCGAGGCGCGCATCCCCGCCCAGGACGGCGAGTTCCGGGCCTATGTCTACGAGTCGGTGCTCGACGCCGAGCAGCACCTGGCCCTGGTCATGGGCGACGTCGCCGGCCACGAGGACGTGCTGGTCCGGGTGCACTCCGAATGCCTCACCGGCGACGTCTTCGGATCGCTGCGCTGCGACTGCGGGCCGCAGCTGCGTGCGTCGCTCGAGCGGATAGAGGACGAGGGGCGCGGCGTGCTGATCTACCTGCGCGGGCACGAGGGACGCGGCATCGGGCTCGGCCACAAGATTCGCGCCTACCAGCTGCAAGAAGAGGGGCACGACACGGTCGATGCCAATCTGCAGCAAGGACTGCCGGTCGACAGCCGCGAGTACGGCATCGGGGCACAGATGCTGGTCGACCTGGGTGTGACCACCATGCGGCTCATGACCAACAACCCGGCCAAGTACGGCGGGCTCGAGGGGTTCGGGCTCGACATCACCGAGCGCATCCCGTTGCAGCTGTCGGCCAACCCGGAGAACATCGCCTACCTCAGGACGAAGCGCGAGCGCATGGGCCACATCTTGCACGGGCTCGACGACGTCTTGTGAGCGGCGCCGGGATCTGATGGCCGGGGCGGACATCATGGCGCTGCCCGAGGGCGCCATCGACGAGGTGGCGGCGCGGGTGGGCTCGTGCCTGCGCGGCGAGCACGACGGCACGGGCCTGCGTATCGGCATCGCCTGCGCACTGTTCAACGGCGGCATCTCGGTGCGGTTGCTCCACGGGGCGCTCGATGCCCTGTCCGCCGCGGGCACCGATCGCGAGGACGTCACGGTGGCCTGGGCTCCCGGGGCCTTCGAGCTCCCGCTCGTCGCCCGCGCCTTCGCAGCCGCCGGCAAGGTGGACGCCGTGCTGTGCATTGGCGCCGTCATCCGTGGTGAGACCGGTCACTACGACTTCGTGGCGGGGGAGTGCGCCGCCGGGATCCAGCAGGTCCAGCTGTCCACCGGGGTGCCGGTCATCTTCGCCGTGCTCACGACGAACACGTTGGAGCAGGCCCTCGCCCGCTCGGAGCCCGACGATTCGAACAAGGGTCGCGAGGCGGTCCTCACGGGGATCGAGATGGTCCGCCTGCTGCGGACGGGTCCGCTCTCCTGAGGACCGGCCCTGCTCAGGGCGGGGGCTGCTCCAGGGTGGCATTGTCGGGGATCTGATCGGCGCGCATGGCGCCCAGCGCGAACTCCGCCGTGGCTCCGCCGTCGACGACGACGACCTGGCCGCTGATGTAGCTCGCCAGGTCCGAGGCGAGGAACACGGCGACCTTGGCGATCTCGTCGGGTTCCCCCATGCGCCCCAGGGGGGCGCGGCTCTCCAGGGGCAATCCGTCCTCGTTCCGACCACCGAGGCGGGCGACGACCCGCGGGGTCGCCACGGCGCCCGGGGCGACGTTGTTGACCCGGATCCCGGCGGGCGCGAGCTCGATGGCCAACGAGCGGGTGAGTGAGATGAGCCCTGCCTTGGCCGCACCGTAGGGAGCGTGGAACGGCGCCGAGGAGAGCCCGCTCACCGAGGAGATGGACACGATACTGCCGCCCTCGCCCTGTGCCACGAGGTGGCGCCCCGCCGCCCGCCCGATGTGAAAGAACTGCCGCAGCACCGCATCGAGGCTGTAGTCCCAGTCGGCATCGGTCAGGTCGAGCGCCCGCCCGTAGCGGATCTCGCCGATGACGTCGACCACGACGCTGAGACTCCCCAACGCCTCGATCGTCTGCGCCACTGCTGCCTCGGCCTCGGGCATGTGCCGGAGATCGCTCCGGATGCCGGTCGCCGTGCCTCCCTGTGCACGGACCTCGCCGGCCACAGCATCAGCGCGCGCACCGTCGAAGTCGACGCAGGCGACGGCCGCACCCGCTTCGGCCAGCCCGAGCGCGCACGATCGGCCCAGGCCGGGTCCCGCGCCCGCGACGAGTGCGACCTTCCCCTCCAACCCGAACTCCAGCATGGAGACGAACCTATCCCGTCGGCCCGGGGGCAGCGAGTGCGTACCGCGCCCCGTCGGATGCCAACCTTTTGGCGCTTCCGGGCGTGGAGCAAGTGTGGAAGCGCGCCAACGTACCAAAGCCGTGCTCGTCCTCACGCTCCTCTGTGTCACGCTCTGGACTCTCGGGGGTCCGGGTCGGGCTGCCGGCAGTGCGAAGGAGCGCAGCCACCACGCCGCATCCCTTCCGGCTTACCTGTCGAGAACGATCCACTCCATCCCATTGCCGGCGTTGTTCACCTCGATACCGGACCTCCAACCAGTGGGAACGCTCGTCCCCGGGGCGGACATCACGGTGTCGGCGTCAGACGGGGGGGGCCTACGCTTCGGCCTCGCCGTCTTCCCGTCCTACCAGTCCGCGACCTACCCGGCCATCAGCGGCGATGGTGGCGCGACCTGGCGGATCGACGGTCCGTGCTTCTGGGTTGCTGCGGCCGACGGTCCCGCCGAGACGAGCAGCGTCGGGGCACTGGGGCCCGACGGCGCCTTCTTTTGGGGAGAGGGCGGCGACGTCGTCAAGATCACCACCGACGGCGGCCTGCGGTGGTCGGCGACCGGCTTCGGGGACGGCGTCTACTCGGTGCGCGCCGCGCACGGAACTCTCCGCACCGTCGCGCTGGGCAATCAGGTCAAGGGAGGGGCGGGAGGGGCCTTTGGTGCGTTCCTCTATATCTCTACGGACGCCGGCCGGACGTGGAAGCTCCATGGCGTGCTGCCCGATGTGCGGGAGTAAACCCGCTGTCTCCGCAGGTTCCCTTGTCCGGGGCCGTTCCCGCCGGTACAGTTCTGCTGTGCTCCGGGCGCTGCTGGCAACGCTGTGTGTCGCTCTCATCTCGTCTGTGGCGCTCACTCCCGACGCGGCACAACTCGTGGTCGTCGTCGCGTCGGTCGCGCTGGTGGCCATCGTCGTCGCGTCGTCGTGCGTCGCGATGGGTACCGCGTGGAACCTCCAGTCGGGGGTTGTCGGGGGCGTGGCCGATGCGTGGTCGGGCCCGTCCGCCACCGGCCAGGCTCATGCTGTTGTTCGCCTAGTTCTCCTGTCACAGCCTCGGCGTTGAGCTGAACGTCGGTCCTCCCGGGCCGCCGTTCTGACCTCAACCATTCCGAGACAACAGGAGAATTCAATGTTTTCGTCGATTCTTGGCCATATCGGCCACCCCTTTTACAGCGCGTGCGCCTGGATCCTCGCGGGCTTCTTCGCACTGGTCCCCAACTTCGCCGTCGCCATCGCACTCTTGACGCTCGTCATCATGACGGTCGTCTTTCCGATCACCCTCCGTGGCACCCGGGCGATGCTGCGGCTGCAAACGCTCAGCCCCGAGATCAAGAGGTTGCGGGCCAAGTACAAGGTGCAGCCCGAGATGACGGCGGTGCAGCAACAGGAGGTGCAACAGCGGCAGCGGGTCGAACTCACCGCGTTGTACAAGGAACACGAGGTCAGCCCGGTCGGCGGGTGCCTCCCCCTGATCCTGCAGTTCCCTATCTTCGTCATTTTGTACGGGACGATTCGTGGCCTCGTCCATCAAGTGGTGCGGCACGGCGTTCCAAGGCCGGATCCGCTGTATGTCGGACACGGGACGCGGATCTTCAAGGCCATAGGGGCGGCGCACGGCCAGCTCATCTCCTTCGGGGTGAACCTCGCCGATTCGGTGCGGACTCCGGGACTGGCGTGGGGATCGAGGGTCCCTCTGCTCGCGCTGGTGCTCGTCGCCATTGCGCTCCAGTACGTCTACATGAAGCGGATGAACGACCGGAGTCCCGCTGGCGCTGTGGCGCGCGAGCCGGCACAGTGGCTGCAGAAAGCCCTCCCGCTCCTTTTGGCCGTGATCTACATCTCGGTTCCCGCGGGAGTGACGGTGTATTTCATCGTGTCGAGCCTGTGCAGAATCGCGCAACAGCACGCGATGTACGGGCACGACCCCCACATTCGGACCTCCGTCGAAATACTGCGGGCGCAATCCGGATCGGGGTGACCGGTACCTGGCAGCCGATAGGGTGCGCACACGGTTTGCGAGGAATCCCTACCCAGCAGTAGCTTCGGCAAACCTAATATTTGGCAACGGATACTCGACGGCGGGCTCGGCACCTGGGGTGATTCCGTACTGCCTCCGAGCAAGATGGGAAGTCGGATTCCTGATGCGCGCGCCACGAATGCGCTGGTCCATTGCCTTCGGTTGCCTCACGATGTGTGTCGTGCTGGCCACATCGAGCTCCGCATCCGTGCGGCCGATTCCGCTCGCCACCTATCACGGCGACAACGCGCGCACGGGGTTCTCCGCGGGGACTTCGATCTCGTCCGCCAATGCGGCGAGCTTGTTGCAGAAGTGGCACGACACCGTCGGTGCGTCCATATCCGATCAGCCGATCGTGGCCAATGGAGTGGTCTACTGGGGCGACTGGACGGGTCACATGCACGCAACCACGTTGGCGGGGACCTCCGTGTGGTCGACGGCGCTCGGCACGGCATCGAAGCCCAAGTCGTGCCCGTACGATTTGGCGACGCAGGGCATCGTGAGCTCTGCGGCGGTCGGTACCGTGGATGGCAAGAATCTGGTCTGGGTTGGCGGTGGGGCTGGGCAAGTTGTCGCGCTCAACGTATCGAACGGCAAGGTCGTGTGGTCGACGCGTCTTGGCACACCACCCGAATATGTCACGTGGTCCTCGCCGACGCTCTACGACGGCAGCGTGTACGAGGGGGTGGCGTCGTTCAACGACTGTCCGGTCATCAACGGGTCTTTTGACCGATTGAACGCCGCCACCGGCGCTATTGAAGCCATCAATCACCTCTCCATCCCATCGAACTGCGTCGGGCCCGGTATTTGGAGCTCGCCGGCGATCGACCCCAGCACCAACTCGATCTATGTGTCCACAAGCAACGCCAACCTGCGCAAGGGGAACGGGACATGCGAGGCTGCTCCGGATCAAGAAGCGATCCTCCGACTGGACGCCACCACGCTGGTCGTCACCGAGCGCTGGCAGGTGCCCACGTCCCAACAGGTATCTGACTCGGACTTCGGCGGCAGCCCCATGCTCTTCACCGCCACCATCGATGGGGTGAATCGCCAACTCGTCGGAGCGGTGAACAAGAACGGCGTCTACTACGTTCTCGACCGGGACAACCTCGCCGCAGGTCCGGTGTGGACCTATACAGCCGAGAGCGCCGCGACGCTGGCCAGCTCAGCCTGTAGCGACGTCAATACCATTTCGTCATCTGCCTGGGCGGGTCCGGGCGCGCCGATCATGGTGGCCGGACTGGCGGTGAAGGGTGCCACCTGCATCGGAACGTTGGCTGCGCTCAATCCGAGCACGGGTACCACCGAATGGCAGGTACCTCTCCAGGGTCCCGTCCTCGGCGCCGTGACTGAGGTGCCGGGACTGGTCGCGGTGGGCGCAGGCGCCCACGTTGACGTGCTCGCCAGCTCCACCGGCGCAACCCTCTTCTCTTACGCCGAACCGAAATCGAAGCAACGCAGCAAGAAACGGGTGATTTTCGGGGCGCCTGTCGGTTGGTTTTGGAGTCCGCCGACCATTGCCGGCCAGTTCCTCTTCGCCGCGAATCAGGACGGTACTCTTCGGGCCTTCTCTCCATGACCTGACCGATGCTTGTCTAGGATCGGTCAGGTGATAAGCGTCATCGTGCCGGTGCGCAATGGCCTGCCGTACTTAGAGGAGCAACTCAGTGCTCTGGAAATGCAAGAGTGCACCGAGCCGTGGGAAGTGGTGGTCGCCGACAACGGCTCAACCGATGCCACCGCGTCGGTGGTGCGGGGGTGGGCCGATCGCAATGGGCTGTTCCGCCTGGTGGACGCATCGGAGGTCAGGGGGCCAGGGGCGGCGCGCAACGCGGGGGTCCGGGCCGCCAAGGGTGACCTCTTGGTCTTCTGTGATGCCGACGATGTCGTGCAACCCGGTTGGCTCAACGCCCACGTGGCCGCTCTGACGGAGTCGGCCATCGTCGGTGGTGTCTTCGATTCTTGGTCGCTCAATGGGCTTGCTGCGCCCTCTCCTCTGACCCACTCCATTCCCTCGGCCCTGAGCCAGTTCGGTTTCCTCCCTGCCGTCATCAGCGCGAATCTGGCGCTGCGTCGGTCCGTTTTCGAGGAGGTCGGCGGGTTCGCCGAAGACCTCATGACCGGGGAGGACATCGATCTGAGCTGGCGTTTGCAGCTCCGGGGGTACACATGCGTGGTGCGCACCGATGCAGTCGTCGCCCGGCGCGCCCGACAAGGATTCTGGGGGACATTCGGGCGGTTTACCGCCTACGGTCGATGCGGCCCCGCCCTCTATCGCCGGTACCGGGCTGAAGGCCTACAGCGCAACCTCGCGCTGGCCGCCAAGACGTGGGCCTGGTTGGCGCTGAACGCACCGAGGCTCGTCCGGACCGAGTTCCGTACAGAGTGGGCCAGCATCGCCGGCTGGAGAACGGGGCGCCTGTTGGAGTCCTGGCGACAATGGACCTTTTTCCCGTGAGAGATGGCGCCGGCTTCGACGGGGGCTACAGGTCCATCTTCCCGTAGAGCTCGACTCCCGGGCGCCAGACATAGCGCAGCTCTCCGTCAAGGAGCCTGCGCTGGCTCACGTACGCCTCCACCGCAGCGACCTTGGCCGGCTTGGACCGCTGCACGCGCAGCAGCAGTGGACGGCGCCGCGTCAGCCGCACGACCGAGCGCGCCAACTGCGCGAGGGTCATGGCCAGGGTTGGTCGAGTCGGGTAACCATCGGGCCACAGACCTCCCGCCGGGTAGACCCGATAGGTGTAGAGCTCGGGCGCGGCGCCGTTCGTACTCTGTCCGGCCCGGGAGCCGTAGACCTCGATCACCGCGCGGCGGGCGGCTCTCGCCAAGGCCCGGTGATCGGGATGGTGGTCGTCGAGCTTGGTGACGAAAACGTGCGACGGGGACAGATCCCGGAGCAACGCGCCGAGGCGCGCCGCCACTTCTTCCTCGTGGTCCTCCAGTGTGCCGTCGGCAAAGCCGAGCTCGAATCTCCGATCGCGTGGTACCGCGAGCGCGTCAAGGGCACTCTGCCACTCACCTCGTCGCACCGTGACGACGTCGTCCACGGCAGGCCGGGGCAGGACGGAATGCCAGCCATTGCCGCCGTCGGTGGCCACGGCCACTGAGGTCGCGTGCCCTCGCTGCGCCACTTCGGCCAACAGAAGGCCACAACCGATGGTCTCGTCGTCCGGGTGTGGAGCGAGCACCAGGGCCGTCCCCCTGACAAGGGTTTCGGTCGCATTCCGGGCCAGGGCGACTTGGGCCCAACCCCACAACGCGCCGACCGGCGGGCGCGTCACATGCCGGCGCACTACCACTGAGCCCGAATAATGCGATCGGGTGTCGACGGTGAACAAGGTTCGGTCACGTACCCGTGCCACTCCCCGAGGAAAGTCGCTCGCGCATCGGTTCGACGGGATAGCGGATGCCCAGCTTTCCCCGCGCCCCGTCGGAGATCCCTCTGACCATGACCGCCAATCTTCGGAAGCGGCCGCCTTTTTCGCGCAGGATCGCCCGTGCGAGCAGCTTGGACATGTTCAGCGGATAGCGACCAAGTCGGTGCTTCACCCGGAAGTGGACATAGAGCATGTTGCGAGTCTCGTAGTAGTACTTCCACAACGGCACTCCGTCGCCGTGCCGAATGGGGTCGTGATCGACCACGGCATCATAGACGACCTGCATGTGGTAGCCCGCCTCCGGGATCCGCCACTGCAGATACTCCGTGTCCTCGGCCCACCAGAACAGTTCCGCCATTGGCACCCCCACTGCCTCGACTATCTGTCGGGAAACGATGAAACCGCACCAGGACGGCCACAATCCACATGTGCCGTCTATTTGTCGAGAGATGGGGAACACGAACGCGGAGCCGGGGTCCCGCTCGGCGACCGCCCACAATCGCTCGAGGCAGGACGCGTCGGGAATCATGTCGTCGTCGAGCACCCAGGCGTGCGCATAGCCGGAGGCGAGAAACGCGCTGAGACCCTCGGCGTACCCTCCCGCCGGCCCGGTGTTGGTCTCCGACCGCAGCACCTCGGTGGGCACCGGTGCGGCGGGTGGAACATTGAGACAGACCGGAGGCCGGCTGGCGTTGTCCACGACGAGCAGAGAGGCGGGCGGAAGGGTCTGGCCGGCAATGGCCTCGAGGCAGCGGGCAAGGGAATCGGGTGCGTTGTGCGTCAGGACGACTGCCATGATCCCCTGTCCGGCGCTTGCCACGTCGAATCTCCCTCTGCCCCCACGGTCGGTGGGCCATTGTGCATCAATCTGGTCGCCACTTTGGCAGGACGCCGACGATCTGCTCACCTCAAGTTCGTCCGACCCCAACTACATCCATGTCATTCCCGCGGTCGCAGCCTCGGGCACGTCTGCGCTCCGCGCCGGGATGCGGTGCCTCTGGCGTTCGCTCGGCTAGCCTTCGGCGTGGCCGTGACGTGGTCGATGCGTGGCCGAAGGACAGGAGCCACGCAAGAGAAGCGGGTCCTCACGATAGCCAATCATCTCGGATCGGTCGGAGGCACGGAAACTGCCCAACTCGCCATCTTCCGCGCCTTGGCCGAACGCGGATGGGCGGTGCATCTTCTCTACGTCAGCCGGGGTGACTTCTGGCCTGAGTGGGAAGCCCTGGCCGCGACGACCACGCAGATCCGAGCCAGTATTCCCACCCGTTCCTCTCCGGCCGGCTCGAGTCTCGCGACCATCGCTGGTGCGATCGCGGGAGTGCGGGAGTCGCCATCGGTGGTCTACGTCCACAACGCCGGAGATCTACCGATCGGCCTCGCAATCGGAGCGGTGGCCCGGGCACGCGTGGTGACCCACCTGCACCTCCCGCCTCCCTTTCGCCAACCCTCTTGGCTGAACGCTCTGCTCCGCCGCAGCAGTGCCGTCATAGTACCCTCGCCCGATACCGCCAACAGGTGGGTTACCGCCGCCGGATTGGATCCGTCAAACGTGTCGGTCATCCCGACGGGCGTCGACACCGATCGTTTCACGCCGTTGGAGGAGAGTCGGCGTCACGGTGTACGAGATGGGATCGGTGTCGCTGGATCGGACCCGATGGTCCTGTTCGTGGGCCGACTCGAACCGAACAAGGGAGCCCATTTCCTCATCGATGCGGTGCACCGCCTCTCGATCAGGGTCCGTGTGGTCCTCTGCGGCACGGCTGAGAGCGATGACTATCTGAAGCAGCTGCAGGAAGCTGCTGCTCCCGGAGATCTGGTGACATTTCTCGGGCAGCGCTCTGACGTCCCCGACCTGATGGCCGCTGCGGACCTGCTCGTCGTTCCCAGCGACTGCTTCGAGACGCAGGGTCTGGTCGTGAGCGAGGCGATGGCGTGCGGGATCCCTGTCGTGGCGTCCGATATCGGAGGCCTCGCCGCCACCATGCGTGGTTTTCCCGAGCAACTCGTACCCGCCGGGGATCCAACGCGCCTCGCAGTGGCCATCGCGTCCTACGTCAGTTGGCGACACGACGATCCGGATCTCGGCAACCGTGCACGCGCCTGGGCCGTAGAGCACATGTCCTTGCGTCGGACGATCGGCGCAGTGGACGAGGCGATCACTGCGGCCCTGCCCCCGTAGGCGGAAATGCCCTCTAGGCACTCAATAGAGCACGGAGCGTGCGGCAGGCACCGGGGGGTAGGGACACCTCTGGCAAACTGTCTGGGTGGCGACAGACACCCTGTATGACCTGCTCGGGGTTCCACGGACCGCCAATAGTGAGGAGATCCGGGCGGCCTATCGCAGACTGAGCAAGATCTACCATCCCGATCAGGGCGGCACTCCGGCATTCTTTCGCCAGCTACAGGTTGCGCACGAAACACTCACCGATCCGATCCGCCGGGCCGCATACGATCGGTCACTCAGGTCGGCCCCAGGGCCCCGGGGACAAGATCGAACCTTGAGCGCCAAGGTGCAAGGGCAAGGTTCCTCGCAATGGAGGCCCACGAGCCAAAGAAGCGGCGATGCCGGGCCAGGCTACCGGCGTCTTACTCGGACGTACCCGGGTGAGAGGGACTACCTGGCTGCAAGCAAGGGGGATCGGCGCCGGCGGGATGTGGCCGCGGTCATTTGGGTCTCATCGGTGATTCTTGCGGCAATCATCGTCGGCATCCTTCTGGAACCGACGCACGGGATCGTGCTGCTCCTCCTCGTCGTTATGGCGGGAGTCGCCTGGCGTCGTCATGAGTCGGTCACAAGGAGGTCGGCAATCCACGACCGCGCCGCCCAAGCATCAGCCGAGATGAGTCGCACAGCCATGGAAGCGGCAGCGAGGCTCCGCGCCAGCCGGGCAGCGGCGACGGAGCACGGTCCGGCGACACGAGACGCTCGAGCGGACGATGCCGGGTCAGCGCCGGAACCGGAACGGGAAGGCCGGGATGCCTCGCCCGACGGTGCGTATGCGTCCCCCGAGGCAGAAGAGGTGATCGAGAAGCCGCTGGCGCGCCCTTCCACCGAACCATTCGGGGATCTCGACGAGATGGCGCGCATGTCGCCGGCACAATTCGAGCATGCGATGTCGACGCTCCTCCAAGTGCTCGGGATGGTGGATGTGAAGCGAGTAGGTGGTGGGGATGACCTCTCCATCGACTTGATGGCCCATGATTCTCTCGGACGCATGGTAATGATCCGCTGCCGGCAGTGCGCGAGAAGTGAGACGATCGGTCTTCCGGACGTGCAGCAACTCATCGATGTCCTCTATCTGTTCCCGCAAGACGTCTGTGTGTTCGTCGCTTCCTCCGAGTTCACTCCCGGCGCCCGAGAGTTGGCGAGCCGCCATGACATTCAGCTGATAAAGGGATCAGAGATCGAAGAGTTGGCCCGGAGGCGCCGTGAACCGGACGGATGAGAGGGCACCCCACTAGCGGTTGTGCGCATTCAGCTTCGCCTCGGACAAGTCGTAGAGCAGAAGCGATACGCCGGTGAACTGCTTGTCTTCTGAAAGCACATAGCCTTCCCGGTCAAGGACCCGCTCGAAGTTCGCGATTCCAGGCACACTGCCGTCCGTCACGAGCCACACGCGGCGGGGAAGGGAATCGGAGAATGCCGGGTGCAGCGATAGGTCGAAACCCTCGACGAAGCGTTGACGAACCCCTAGCTGGGGCCAATGCGGAATGGGTCGAGCCTCGCCTGCCAGGTAGGAGTCAACGGCGGCGGTAATGGCGTGATCGGGTAACGCGATGACGTCCCCATTCTGCACGTGCTGGGCCGCGTAACGCGCGGGGCTCTGAAGGTCTTCCTGAAGTGCGGCGGCCGAGTTCAGGTACCCAATTGTAAGGACGACGGCCGCGACGACGCCGAAGAGTCCCACGACACGGTTCAGTGCTCGTCTATTCGACGTCGGTCCGGCAGAGTGGCGTGGATCAAGGATCGCGGGGAATGCCCGCACACATATGAAGGCCACCAATAGGGCGGCACCGGGCGCCGATGCAGCGACATAGCGATTCGCATAGATCGGGTGGATGAATGACGCGATTGAGAGAACCACAGTGGGAAGAAGTGTCCAGCCAAGTGTGACGGCAAGGATGTCCCGATCCCGGCTGAGCCGATCGGCGACGGCGCGGCGAACATCCCGATTCCACACCGCTGCCAACTTGGCCAGAATGACAACCGCGATGACAAGCAGCACGAAGTCGTACAGCACACCGATCAAAGGACCGCGCAGCTCTGACGTGAGCCTGCCATCCGCCGACCGGCCCGAGATCCAATTGACCTGACCCACTTCACCGATGCTTGCGACGATCCACGCGCCGCAGGCGACGGCGAGGAACGCGATGGGAACGAGCAGGTCACGTATGCGCTGTGCCAACAGCTTCGGGCGGACCAAGAGGACACAGAGCAGCATTGAGAAAGGAGCGAGGAGCGAGAACAATTGCATCGCCGTCGCAAGCAACGACAGAACACTGAAGGCCCAGAGCCATCGGGGACGAGGTTCTTCAAGCCACCTGAACAGTGCGATGGCTGCAAGTGTCACCAGCAGGGCGCTTAGCTCGTAAGGCCGGGCATTGAGGGATTTGAGAACAAGGAGCGTGCTCGTTGCGGTCAAGACCGCTGCGATGATGCCGCACCATCTCCCGGCCAGGCGCAGGCCAGCTACGCCTGCCGCAACAATGGTGCCAAAGTAGGCGAGGACGGACAGCAGACGAACGAACGAGATGTCCCCCGAAATCATCGACCAGAAGTGCACCAAGACGTAGTAGGGCAAGAGGACCAGATCAACGTGCAACGACTGGGCCCAGAGGTTCGACCACGAGAGATGGGCCGAGTAGAGGGTGGCACCCTCATCGGCGAACATCGACTTGTCGAGCCACGGCAGCAGGCCGAGGGATGCGGCAACGGCTATGCCGATGACGGCAACCGTCCCGGTGTGGTCGGCTGCGGCGGCCCGCGTTCGTCCGGATTCGGGCTTGACTGCCGAACCCACATTCACTTCGTCGACCCTGACTCCCACCGGCACACCCTTGAGACGATTCCGGTCACAAGCTACGCGACATCTCTCACAGGGGTGAAATGGATTCCAGGCGCCGTCCGTCGCCAAAGGACCTCGGCGGTCCCAAAGCTCAGGAACCCGCCGGCTTGATGCTTATTCCACTCAGGATCAAGAGACGGCGGTGCGCACTGGCGTTTGCCGCGGTGGCCAAACCGATCTGATTGATCCCGCGGTGAAGATGCAGTTCCACCGCAATGGTGTCATGGCGGACGGTCGTACGAATGTCGTGTCCATTTGATTGCGTCAAGGTCAGGGTTGATTGCGGGACCTTCGGAACCTCCTGAAGCCGGAGTTGGACGGGTTGTGCAGCCGTGGTGAACAGGTAGAGGGACCCGGTGTTGCGGAGAAAGGGAACATCACCGTAAGCGTCGGTGCTCCACCCACCTCCGGGCAGGACACTTACTCCGGGCACCGAACTCTCGAACCTGGGTGGGTCAACCCGGATGGTTGTGGCATAGCGCGGTTGGATCGAGAGGACCATGTTGCTCTGCTGGACGTTGACCATCCCATCGTTGGGCGAGGTGTAGCTCGTTCCCCGTTGCGTGATGGAGGCACACGGACGATAGGAGGGAACGAGTTTACTGGTGGCGTTGTCGACGTTGAAGTCGTTGAGCACCCCTTTGTAGTGTTCGTGCTGCAAGCCGACCCACAGGGGATATTCGATGTAGACCCAATTGCCCAATGCGGCCTGGGTGCACGTCGACTGCGCCAACATTGTGGTCACCGTCTGATAGGCCGGCGCTTCCTGTGATCCCGGCGGATTGCTCGAACCTCCGAAATAGGAGGTCAGATAGGAACCATGAAAGTGCAACGGGGGGACGAGCGGCGTTTCGGTGTTGTCCAGCAACTGTGGAAGGCAGGAGACGACCAGCCCGGCCAGCACGAGGGTCGTGAGTCGACGAGGGAAGAGGCTCAGGGCGACGGCGATGGGCACAGATACGGCCACAAAAAACGGGAGTTGGTACCGGACGTTGTAGGGGGCCCACTTGTCGATGCCCGTGAACAGAATGAATCCGCAGCCCAAAGTGAGCGCCCACAAGAGCGGCACCCGCAGATGGCGACGGCCGCGGGCGACAGCGAAGAGCAATACGAGGGCCGCCGCCACCGCCAGGAGGATGTTCCAAGGATTCGCCCCGTACTCGGGGGCGCGTTGGTAGACCCTCCAGTCACCCAGGAGGAAGGGATTGACGTTCTGCTCGGTCCCATACGTGTAATGCTGATTGGTGAAGGAAACACCGAAGATCGAGTAGACATGCCGTAATGCGCCCAGCACGATCTTGCTGACATAGGTCTGAATGCCTGCGACACCGTCGCCGATCTGGAAGTTGGCGGCTGTGGCCCGGTCGACATTTGCTCCAAAGCCGGAGATGGTGAGAGGCGAACTGATCAGGCTCTTCGTCGTGGGACCGACGAAGGTGCCGAAGAGCTGATCGGTTTGGGCGAGAAAGACCCCAACGATTGCCAGGGCGCTTCCGCCGATGATCAGAACCTGTGCCATTCCATTTTGCAGGGCCTCTCGCAGATCCCCTGTCCTTACCTGTCGGTAGACGGCTAGCGCGAGTAACGCCACCACGGCGGGCCCTATGATGGCGGTCATCGTGGATTTCGCCATGAAGATGAGGCCCACCGTGGCGCCGAAGGCCATGGCGCTGTACACCCATTTGCTCCGGATCGAAAATGTTGTCGTGATGATCAACAGGCCGATGCCGGTCGCCGCCGCAAAGAAATCATTGTCGGTATTCGCACTCAGCAGAATTCCTGTGGGAATGGTGGCGCAGAGGACCGAAGCCGTGATCTGCGTCGAACGCGATGCACCGAGGAGTCGAGCCAATTCGGAGACGCCGATGATGCAGACAACTGCAGAGAAAAGCTCCATACAGTTGTCGAATCGATCGGTCCCGGCGAGAAGGTGCAGGTGGGCAAGGTTGTACTCGGAAAGCGGTGAGAACTCGACCTGGGCCAGATAGTGGGTGGCGAAGGGAGTAACCGACCGGTCCTGGATCCAGTGTTCGACCCGAACGAGGTGGTACACCATGGAATCGCCATAGGAAGGCCGATAGAGGAATGCCGTGATGACGAGTACGACGAATATCAGCGAGATGACGGCGAGCCAGATGAGATCTTCAGCGCTCCATCGCCGGGCGTGATCCCGCAGTTTGAGCTGGCCGCGACGATAGGTCCTCGCTCGCTGCACGAAAAGGGCGATCTGTGACCTCGTCAAGAACAGCAGGACGACGACGACGATGGACCAGGCGACTTCCACAGTGCCGGCCGTGAAATGGTGGCCGGCGCTGCTCAGCTCGGTAATGAGCAGCAGCAGCACCTCGAACGCGAGGAACGCCAGAACGAACGTGCCCCGGATCGACAGACTGTCGAAACCGAGGCGGGCACGGTAGGCCGAGAGCACCAGCCACAGGAGGCCGAGCGATGCGATCAGGAGCAAGAGCACGAGAAGTGCTTATCTGAACGTCAGGCGCAGCGAGAGTAACCGCCAGCCTACGCACCCAATCCCGGCGGCCTGGACACCGTGCACGTTACGTACTCCCCCCTCCAGCCTACGAGACTGAATCTTTGCACAGTCTCGTTCCCACACCGTCATGGTTGACGGCACCATCGGGACCAAACAGTCATAGTGCAGGAAGGCTGCCGTGTCGACCCGGATGATGGGGCAAGCGATGGTCACGGCGTGCGCGTGAGCGATGGGGGCCGCGGACTCAATTGCTCGACGGGTGAGGGCGCGCTTCGGATCCCGGTGCCGTCACCAGAGTCGCTACCTCCGCCATGGTCAGAGACTGCATGCCCTCGGAAGTGGCAAGCCGGTCGAACTCGTCCAGCAGTTGCCCGAGCATGGAGAAATTCTCCGCATGGTGCTGCGAAAAGTTGTGCGGGTGCCACCACATATGGAAGATGCGGCCATGACGCGCCGCGTGGCGCAGTCCGGACACCAGGCGCGCCCGGCGCAACGGTTCGAGTCGCTTCCGGCTCGGGTCGAACGGCCGCATGAAGGCGCTGGCCGGAATATCGCAGAGCCCCGACGGCCCGAGCACCTGGTTCCATGCTGTCGTGGGTGGGGGGGCGGTCCCGAAATAGGCTTCCGCCAGCCGGGCACCGCGGCGCACCATACTGCGGTCGCGTCCACCGCCCCGGGATTGATGGCTCCACGTGCGCTGTGGGCCGCGGATGCTGCGGAACCCGAGGTCGAGGACTGTCTGCGCGTAGGCGGGGTTCCACTGATTGCGAGGGAGGACCAGGCTTGTGAGCTCGAGGCCGCGCCATCGGGCGATGGATTGCGCTGCGGCCAAGTCCGCTCGGAACGTGGTCTCGCTTTGGCCTGGCTCGAGACAGTAGTAGTGCGAGAACGTGTGGGACCCCACCTCCTGTCCGGCGGTGGTGGCGATCACTTCGACGAGCGAGCCGGCCAGGTGCTCAGGGTCGTGTTCCTCGTCGGGGCCGATGGGCTCCGCGTACGGATCGAGATCGACGCGCGCGTAGGCGGGCCGTTCGGTGGGCATATGGGCCTCAACGTCCTGGCGTTCGGAGGCAAACAGGAATCCGACGGTGGCCCAGGTGGCGTGGATGTCGCGCGCCGCGAACATACCGGTCAGATCCACGACGGCCCGCCGGGCCTCGGTGAGGCGGCGATAGAGGGCGTCTTCGCGCCGGACGTGATCGCGTAGTCCCCAGTGCAGCTCAAAATCGAGCGAAATGACCATGGCTCCGGGCTGGTTGGGCACCCTGTTCGCCTGTGCTCCTTCGTGGCCTCGCTTCATCTGACCCCCTGGCGCCACCGGCGCCACAGGTAGCCCCACAAGGTGGGATGGTAGTAGAGGCCCGAACCGGAAGCTATGCCCTCCCTCGGTTGTCCGAGAGGTGCGCCCGCCATCACATTGTCGACCTGGGCACCGAGCAACGGCAGGCCGTGGACGAGTTGCAAGTAGGGGTAGGTGGACAACGAGTCATCGGCTGTCACGTCGAAGGTCGTCTGGGCCAAGATCCCACCGGTGTCGATGCCAGGATCAACCAGGTGCACGGTTGTCCCCACCCATTCGGGGTGACCTTCCGCCAATGCCCAGTAGCCCCCGTGCACCCCCCGGTAGCGGGGGGTGATGCCGGCGTGCACGTTGACGACCGGGCACCCGGCGGCCTCGAGCACACGACTGGCGATGATCCGAGTCCCATTGACAATAACCATGGCGGGTTGCAGCGCGAGAAGGAGAGCTACCACGTGCTCGCCGTTCACCGATGGCACGCGGTGCTGGGGTTCCCAGGGGGTGTCATCGAGCGATGCGGCGTGGAGAATGGCCTCCCGGCGCCGCGCTCCGTGACGGTGGAGGACCGGTTGCAACAAGGTGACGAAGATGACCTGGCCGGCGGCGGCCACCCACCCCACGCGCCGCGCGCGCCGCAAGGTCAGACGGAGGCGCGACGGCGGATCCTCCATCACCATGACCAGGTCGGCGACCTTGGAGGACAGGTAGTTGGCGACGATGTTGGTGCTGTCACCCGGGCCGGCCAGCAGGACCAGTCGCGGCGTGCTGGGTGCGCAGTTCTCCGTGTCCCGCATTGTCATCTCCTCGAGATGGGGGCTTGCGTCGTGACCGACCTCGGGCGCAGGGCGCGGCCAGGCCGGGAGGCGCCGAACTGCCGGTTCGGGAGAAAGCCGGCGGCACCGTCGATCACCAATACCATGCCGATGGCGAACGGTACCCCGATGAGGGCATCCGTCGGGTAGTGCCAGCGCATCACTACGACCGCGACGATCATCAGGGCGACGGCAAGTGATCCCAAAAGCGCCATAAGTGGGCGAATGCTGCGAGGCACCGCCAGCACCCACGCGGTGCTGACACCGGCGATCACGACGACAGAGCCCGAGGCAAAGCTGAGCTCGCCTACATACAGGCGATGCACTACGGGCTTCATCAGGAGGCCGTTGACGGCAGCTGCGGCCGCGGGACCGACAAGACAGGCCAGCGCCCGCGCGTGCAGCCGTTGTCCCCTGAACAGGGCAATCATCGCGGCACCGATGGAGCCGAGCGCCAGCGCGGCGATGGTGCCCAGCCAGGCAACCACACGGAAGAACGGCGAGTTGGGCGACGGCGCGAGTAGAGAGAAGCCCCAGCGATCGATCGCGGTGGGACCGGGATGAACATGTACGTACGCGGCAACGGTCGCAGTGACCGCCAGGCCTGCCGCGCCGACGGTCAACGCGACCAGAGCCCCAGCAGTGCGGTGCCGCGTGGGGTGGGGTTGGGCGCGCACCGTCACTGCAACTGCTGGAACCAGGCCACAGTGGCGCGCAATCCATCGAGCAGCGCAATGGGATGGACTTCGGGGAACAGCCGCTGCAATCGGGTCTGGTCGGCCTGCGAGTGCGGTACGTCGCCGGCCCGCGGCGCCAGGTGGTCGCAGAGGAGCGGATGCCCGACGACTTCCTCCAGGAGCGCGATCACCTCCAGGAGGGAGACGCGCGAGCCGTAGGCCAGATTCACGGGCTCGGCATCGGTCACCCGGCGGCGAATGGCGTCGCTCAGCACGGATACCACAGTGCCGACGAAGGTGAAGTCGCGGGTCTGGGTGCCGTCCCCGTGGACGGGGAGGGCGCGCCCGGACAGGGCGCACGAGACGAAGGTCGGCACCACTGCGGCGTACGCGTGGTCGGCCGGCTGGAGGGGGCCGAAGACATTGAAGAACCGAAAAGCCAGCACCGGGAGCTCGAACGAGTGCCCGTAGGAGAGTGCGTAGGCCTCGGTGGCGAGCTTGCTGGCGGCATACGGGCTGACCGGCCGCGGCGCCATGTCCTCCCGCTTGGGGAGAGCCGGATTGGCGCCGTACACGGACGAGGAAGACGCCACGACGACATGGGGTATCCCGTGGCGCCGCGCCGCCTCCAACACCATGACGGTTCCGGTTGCGTTGACATGATGGGTGGCCAAGGGGTCCGCAAGCGAGCGGGGCACCGACGGCCGGGCGGCCAGGTGCACAATGGCCTGTGCTCCCACCATGGCACCGTCCAGATCCTCCGCGGTCAAGATTGAGCCCCTCTTGAGCTCGACGGATGGTGAACCGGCAAGGTTCTCGGGCGACCCGGTCGAGAGGTCGTCGAGAGCCACGACGTGATCGACGAAGTCCGCTTCGTCGAGCGTCCGACACAGATGTGCTCCGATGAATCCGGCGCCGCCGGTGACGACGACTTTCACCCCGGGATGGAACCGGTCACACTCGACGCGATCGCGCCCCTTCGGTCAACCCTCGACTTGGCCACTGGGCGCCAGTTGCTTTGGAGCCGAAGCCCGGGGGCTCGCGACTGAGATGAGCGGGGACGGTGGCCCCTCGAGCCTGGTGCCGGCAATGGCGAAGAGGAGCCGTCGCACCTCATCGCCGTCGCCTCGATGGGTGGCCGCGGTGAGATCGCCCATACACGACTCGAACCATTCGGAGGGCGCGGAGATGGGGATGAGCCGGGCGATGAACGGGTGCTCGGTGCCGAGGACCTCTTCCTCGGGCTCCCGCAGGTCCTCTTGCAGCTTCTCACCCGGACGGATGCCGACGACCTTGATCGGGATGTCCACGTCGACCCGGGCGCCCGACAGCTCAATCATCCGGCGGGCGAGATGCATGATCGACACGGGTTCGCCCATCTCCAGCATGAAGATGTCGCCACCCTTGGAGAGGAGGGCTGCCTGCAGCACCAGCTGGACGGCCTCCTGCACGCTCATGAAGAACCGCGTCATCCTGGGGTCGGTCACGGTGACCGGGCCACCGGCAGCGATCTGCCGGGTGAAGGTCGGGATCACGCTGCCCCGGCTGCCGAGGACGTTCCCGAACCTCACCGCGCAGTAGGCGTTGTCGGCCGGAGCCTTGCTCAAGAGCAGCTGTTCCGCTGCCCGCTTGGAAGCGCCCATGACGTTCGAGGGCCACACGGCCTTGTCGGTGGAGATCAGCACGAACTGGCGGACTCCTACAGCGGCCGAGGCTTCGATCACGTTGAGGGTGCCGAACACGTTCGTCCTGGCCGCCTCGACGGGATGGGCTTCGAGGACGGGCACATGCTTGTGGGCCGCCGAGTGCAGGACCACGTCCGGCCGGTACTGCTCGAACGCCGCGAAGAGGGCGTTGCGGTCGGTGATGTCGACCAGGGACTGTTGGCACGGCCCATCGAGCGAAGCGGCCGCATCGTGAATGTGCGTCTCGTCATGGTCGAGGAGGACGAGGAGCGCGGGATTGAAGCCGGCGACTTGCCGGCAGATCTCCGAACCAATCGATCCACCCGCACCGGTGACCAGCACTCGGTGACCCTCGAGCGACCGGCGCACGCCCTCCAGGTCGGTGGCGACCGGGGTCCGCCCCAAGAGGTCTTCTATGGTCGGCTCGCGGGCCCGTCGGATGGCGAACATCCCCGTGGGTCCCTTGGTCACGTCGCGCATGGTGGGCAGCACCTTCATGGTGATGCCCGCTGCCTCCGCCGACGTCAAGACGTTGGCGATCACCTCCGGCGACGGGTTTGGCATGGCCAGGAGTACTTCTTGGATCATGTACCTGCTGACAGAGTCAGGAATATCGGCGATGCCCCCGACGACCGGGACCCCGACGAGCGACATGCCGTGCACGGAGGTGTCATCCTCGAAGATGGCCACGGGGACCAGGCCGGCACCAGGAGATCGCAGCATCTCGCGGATGGCCGCTGCCGCGGCATCTCTGCTTCCGACGATCGCGACCCGTAGGCCACTTCCCCTTGAGCCCCGTTGCCAGGCGAAAATGCGCGAGTGGAAGCGGATCACGCTCATGCCGATGGATGCGAACAGCAGCCCGATCAACACCACCTCGGGATGCACCAACTGATAGCCGGCGATTCTGATGAGCGGATAGATGATGAGCAGGGCCAGGGCCACCGCGGCGGTCGAGAACACCAATTGGCGCGCTTCTTCGAGGCCGGCGTGACGCCAGATCCGACCGTACAATCCGAATATCTGGTTGGACGCCAGGGTGACGACCAATACGAGCAGTACGAAAACGGCGAAGTGCCATCCGTACGCGGCCGGGGCGACGTGACGCCAGTAGAAGACCTCTGAGGCACCGTAGGCTGCCACGACGCAGGCGGTGTCGAGCACTATGAAGAGCAGCCTCGCCCGAACCCTGCTCGCCAGGACCGCTATCCGTTGTCCGAAGTCCTCGGACCACCGCGTCGCTTGTAAGGCCGGTGCAGCGTCCGGCTCTGAAGGATCCCGCTCGGATTCCGCCGCGGTCACTTCGTCACGTCCGACCTAATGTCCACGCGTCCGGCCCTATGTCCACGCATCCGGCGCAGCCCTCACATCGGAGCGTGTGCTCCGTGTCCACCCGCATTCTGGCCCCCGTCTGTACCGCGGCCCAGGCGCTGACCCCGGCCTACGTCTCCGACAAGCGTTTCCGCTTAAACCGTATGCACCCCACGACAAATGTAGCGCATGACCCGGGCCCTGACATTTCCGGCGCGTGAAAGCTTTACACGGCGTATCGAGGATGATTGGGGAAGCGTGCTTTTGGGTATACAGGCCGCTGACCAGGTGAATATCTCATTAGGACTTTTGGCCCATATCCAGGCACGTCATTGAACTCGAGTGAGTCACTGGGTAGAATGTTGTGCCAGGGATCAGGGGTCGTCAGGGGTCGGGAGCGCGATGGAATGGATCGATTATCGGGAAGCACTCATCCGGGGCATATGGCTCATGGTGGTGCTGGCGATCGCCGCGGCGGCGATCGGATTCGTCCTTCCCAAGGGCGTGTTCTACCCGCAGTACAAGACAACCACAGCGGTCGGAGCTCCGCCCGTCGGTAATAGCGCCAGCAGTGACATTCCGGCGGGGGTGACAACCGACCAAATCCAGTACTTCGCGGTCGAGGACTCGGTGTTCACCCAGGCCGCCGCTCTGGCGCACATCGACCAGCCGCAATATGTGCTGCGGGGAATGATCGCGGTTAGCGGACCGTGCAGCAACTGTTCGTCGGGTGGCGGCTTGCCCGGCATCGTCAATGTCACCGTAACGGCACCGACCGCCGCCGAGTCGGCGACGCTCAACGTGGCCTTCGACAATGCATTGGCCCAGGGGATCGAGAATGGGGCGAAGCTCCTCAACAACGGGAACTACGTGAACACAGGGTTCACGATCCTGGAGACGACGGAGCCCAACTTCGCCGTCGCAACCACGAGTAAGATCCAGTCCTTCAACAGCCGGCCCGTGCGTGTGATCACGGGCGCGTTGATCGGCCTCATCCTGGGCATCTTGGTGGCTCTGGTTCGGATGCTCCTGGACAAGCGTGTGACCTCGGGCCGCCGAGCCCAAGCGGCGATCGGCTACCCCATTGTCGGCGAGATCCCTGCGAGCACGAGCGAGTCCGGGGAGGCGTATCGCATGCTATGGCTCTCGGTATTCCGTGAGCCGCTCCCCGAGCCGGTGGACCAGGTCGACCCATGGCTCGATGGGGTCGACCTGATGACGGACGACTCGTGGCCCGGGTTGGAATCATGACGAGCGCTGTGGATCGCACGCTTCGGGTTCCTCCGTTGGAACTGCCTGGCGGCCGGCACATGGCCCGCCGGACCGTGGTGATGGTGGCGTCCCCCGGAGCGGAGCCCACCCGCGCCGAAGTTGTGCTCAACCTCGCCACCGTCTGCGCCGAAATCGGGCAGCGGGTGGCGGTGGTGACCACATCCGGGGTGGAGGCCGCCGAAGGCGGCATCGATGCTCTGACGGCAATCGGACCTGTGGTGTCAGAGGACGGCGACCGCCGCCTGATCGCACCCCTCAAGGCGTCCGAGGTGCAGGGCTTCCTCGAGGACACCCAAGTTCCGGGTGTGGCGCTGGTAGACCTCAAGCACTTCGTCGCGCACCCGACACAGGTGGTGATTCGTGTGCCGGGGGTGCTTTCCGCTCTGCGCGAGATCGTCGACGTGGTGATCCTTGATGTTCCATCTTTTCTCACCGTCCACCACGGCCAGGCGTTGGCCCCACTGGCGGACGTCGTGCTGGTCGTGGGAGAGCGCCGCTTGACCACCTTGGACCAGTTGCGTCGGACCAGAGCCATTCTGAAGCGCCTGGGCGCGCCCGTCGTCGGCATGGCGCTCACCGCTGACGGCGGCAGCGACGAGCCTGAGCCTGACGAAGTGGACGATTGGGACAATGATTGGGACAATTGGGAAGGCAGCTTCTGGAGATCCGACAAGCCGTCGACTGAGTCCACAGAGTCCACAGAGGCCGCGGGGACGCGCACCGACGACACAGCGGCGAAGCCGGGGAAACACCGCCGGCGGCGAACTGTGGTCGATCATGCGCCAACCGAGTTCGGGACGCGGTCCGAACAGTCCGATGACGCCCACGCACCCACGCTTCCGGAGGCCTGAGCCGGCCGAGCCGCCAGCATGACGTCGGTCGGACGGCTCCTCCCATGGTCATAATCGCCCTTCTCATCGCGGTGGGCTTGTACGCCCTCGGACGGGTCGTCATCGGGCGGGTCGCAGTAAATGACCCCTGGCTGACCAAGGCCCTGACCGCCTGCCTGGTGCTCCACCTCCTCTGTGCTCCGTTGCAGATCTGGGTCGTCGATCACATCTACGGGGGAATTGCCGATTACACCCGCTACGACACGCAGGGAGCGGTGCTGGCGGAGGGCTTCCGTCACTTCAATTTCTCGTTGGCACCGGCACATCTACAAGGCATCGTGTCCGAGGGCTCGGTCAGCATTGTGGCCGGGGTGGTCTTCGCCATCATCGGGGTCAACCAGCTGGGAGCGTTCTTCGTCTTCAGCTGGCTCTCCTTCATCGGGATCATCTTCTTCTACCGGGCCTACACGACCACCTTCGGCGGAGCCGGCCGTCGCCGCTATGGGTACTTGATCTTCTTTCTTCCGACTCTCGTCTTTTGGACCGCCGATGTGAGCAAGGAAGCCATCATGACCTTCCTGCTCGGCTTGACCGCCTACGGGGGTGCCCGGGTACTCGCCCATCGGAGCGGCTACTGGCTGATCCTTCTCGGCTCGGCGGGCGGCGTCTTCATCCGGCCGAACGAGACGTTGCTGGCTCTGGGCGGGTTCACGCTGGCGATGCTCATCCGCCCCGCCAACCCCACTGTCCGGCTGGAGGGGCCCCGCCGGACAGTGGGTCTCATCTTCCTGGGCTCGCTGCTGGGCGTCGCCATTTACGTGACACTGCATTTCTTGCCTGGGACCAACGGCTCGCTCTCGCTCACGCAGATCTCCCAGAACAACAACACGGGTGTTGGCGCAGGGTTCGGGAGTAGCAACCTCAGCTACTCACCGAGCATCCTCGCCTACCCCAAGGATGTCTATGCCCTGTTCTTGGACCCGCTGCCCTACAACGCACATGGGAGTGGGCAGCTGGTGAGCGCGGTAGAGAACACCGTGTTGCTGGGCGTAGTGCTCGCCTCTCTCCGTCAACTGCGTTTCGTGCCCCGCGTACTGTTGGCCCGGACGTACGTGGCCATGTGCCTGCTCTTTACGGGCGCGTTCGTGTACGCCTTCGCCTCGTTGGGGAACGCCGGATTGATCGACCGCGAGCGCGTGGTGATGATGCCGTTCTTTCTCGTGCTGGTCTGTATCCCGCGTGGAGCGAAACATCGGGGTCCGCGCTACGAGTGGGAGCTGCCGCGGAAGGTCCGTCTCCAACGCCGGAGGGATATGGCATTCCGCGGCGGCCCCATCCGTCCGCGCCGCGCCGCGCCATCCTGAGGTAGCCCTATCGATTGCAGGGCAGCTCGCCACCGCTCGGCCATGAGGTCGAGGGTGAACTGCGACTGACATCGGCTGCGGGCCGCCGATCCCATGGCCGCTCGCCGGGCGGGATCGTCGAGGAGTTGGCCCACCGCGTCGACCATGGTGGCGACGTCATCGTCGACGATCATGCCCGTGCGGCCGTCGGCGAGCACCGCATGGGCCCCGGGCACCGGGGTCGACACGGCCGGCAGTCCGCTCAGCCCCGCCTCTATGAGCACACCCGGCATCCCTTCTCCCGTAGGCAGGCCGGTGAAGACCAGCACGTCGGATTGGCGGAGGAGTTCTGGGACGTCCGCTCGAGAGCCGAGGAACTCCACGTCGTGCTCGGGCGCCCTGCCCGCGACGCGGTGCGCCAGAGGTCCGTCCCCGATCATGAGGGCACGAAACGCCTGCCCTTCGGCGCGCAGGCGGGTCACGACGTCGATGAAACGATCGGGCTGCTTCTGGGGTGTCATGGCACCGACGAAGACGATGGTGACCGGTGCGGCGGCGCCGGGTCCTGGCGACCGGGGATGAAACAGCGCGTCGTCCCTTCCGTTCGGTATCACGACTGCCAGCCTGCTGTGCACCCCGAAGCGCTCGGTGCACTCCTGCAGCACCTCGTCACCTACCGCCACAACCAGGTCCGCACGGGCCATTAGGCGCCTCCAGAGCCACTCGTGGAGCGGTGTGGGTGGCCCGGCATAGGTACCGATGACGCAGTAGGCCAGCGGATGACCGGTCCCGATCAGCGCCGGCAAGGCGTACTTCATCGCGTCGCCGCCGTGGGCCACTACCCCAGCCGGGTCGAGTCGAGCCAACGTGCGTCGGAGGCGCAGGGCGAGTGGTGGATGGAATCCCTCCGCAGCCTTGTCGCCCCCGGGGAAGCCGAGAGCCACGTCGATCCGCACCTCGGGTGGACCGTCGAAGAGCCCCACTAACCGGTGGCGGATCACACCCGGATCGTCGAGCCGGTCGACCAGGATCCGCGCCGCGCGCTGGGCACCTCGGCCGAGCGGGGAGGGGATGATGTGCACCACCAGCGGGCAGTCGTCGCTCCCGCCCTGCGCGCTCATCTCCGAAGGTCCTCCTATGTTCGGCGCAAGCAGCGGCACCCTAGCAGCGGAGGTGTTGCGGGGCCTGGCGAACGGGTGGTTCCGCTACTATCTCCGCCCCTGGGGCGGCGAAGCCATCCGGCCTCCCGCTCCCGTCGTCGCCGAGCTCGGGGGAGTGCATGCGGACATTGCTGGTCGCCTTCGAGTATCCCCGTCCGACCGGTGGTGGGGCGTGGGTGCTCCTCGCCCCGATGGCGGCGCCGTGAGGGCGCTGCTGGTGGCCGACAACGTGCCGTGGCCTACTCTCGGGGGCGGCCTCATACGCCTGGCCCAAGTGGTGGAGACTACGGCGTCGGTGGCCGACCTCGACCTGTTCGTCCTGCACGAACCGCGTCGCACGAAGGTGGTGGTGCCCTCCGAGGTCCGGGTTCATCGCTCGACGGGCGCACCGTACCCCCGCAATTCGCGCCAGCTGCGGTGGCGACTGGAATGGGCACTCCGTCGAGGGATGCCGCTCGAACTGGCCATGGCACGCGCCGACCTTGCCCCCCAACTGGCCCTGCGCGACTGGGCTCGCCCGCCCTACGACGTGGTGTGGTTCTCGACGGCACCCATGTTCGAGTGGACCGGTCGACCCGACTTCGGACCGACCATTGTGGACCTGATGGATCTCGAGGACGAGAAGGCTCGCCTACGGTCCGGCTTGTTGGCCGACCGTTTGCGACGCGGGGAACCCGAAGGTTCGGTGCGCGATCGCATTGCGTGGCTCCAGGCCAGGCTCAATGGCCGCGATTGGCGCCGTTACCAACACGCGATGGCCGAGCGCGTGGAGCGGGTCGTGGTCCCGAGCCGCGAAGACGCTGAGCGCTCCGGGCTGGCCAACGTCGACGTCATCCCCAACTCGTACCCTCGGCCGCACCGACCGCTCGGGAACCCCTCGATGGCCGGTCCGCCGGTCATCCTCTTCCAGGGCAGCCTCGACTACCCCCCCAACATCGACGGGGCGAAGTGGCTGACGAACGAGATCGCTCCCCGGATCCGGGCCGCCGTCCCAGGGAGCGAGGTGCGACTGGTCGGTCGAGCGGCCACCAGCGTGAAGTGGCTGCATCAGGCCGGAGTGGTGAACGTGGTGGGCCAGGTCCCTTCCATGGAGGACGAGCTGGCGCGGGCATCGGTGGCCGTCGTGCCGGTCCGTTACGGCAGTGGGACCAGGGTGAAGATTCTCGAGTCCTTCGCGCACCGCGTCCCGGTGGTGTCCACCACGGTGGGCGCCGAGGGGTTGGACGTCGAGGACGGTGTGCATCTCTTGTTGGCCGACGACCCCGTGGAGTTCGCTGCGGCCACGGCGAGGCTCCTCGGCGATGCGACGCTCCGGGTGCGCTTGACCGATGCGGCCAGGGAGCGCTACCTCGACCGCTACGACGGTCGAGCAGCCGATGAGGAGCTGCGGCGCCTTCTCGTGGAAGTGGCCGGGTCGAGGACCCTCTCGTAAGCCTCCAACGTCTTGGACACGACCGCCCGGTCGTCGAACTCGACCTCGGCCTTGCGCCGGGCGCGGGCGCCCATTCGCCGTCGGCGCTCGGGGTCGCCCACCAGCTCCTCGATTGCCGCAGCCAGCCGTACGTGGTCGCGGAGCGGAACGAGCAGCCCGTTATCCCCATGGGAGACAACCTGACGGCAGCCTCGTATGTCGGTAGCGATCACCGGGAGGCCGCACGCCGCCGCTTCCATGGCCGATCGGGGGAAACCTTCGCGATAGGAAGGCAGGACGAAGAGGTCGAAAGCCGAGTACACGTCCTCAATGTCGTCCCTGGCTCCGGCGAAGACGATGGGGGCGCGGCGGCGGACGTCGGCCAGGTCCTCGGTGGAGATGGCGTCGGACTTCTCCGGATCGCTTCCCCCCACCACCACGAAGACGATGTCCGGGTGGGCGTCGCCAAGACGCTCGGCGGCGGCGAAGAGCTCTCGGAAGCCCTTCTGCCACACCAGTCGCGCCACCGTCCCGACCACCACCGCGTCGACATCGACGCCCAGGCGGGCGCGGGCCCGTTTGCGGGCATGATCGTCGGGAGCGGGCCGGAAGCGCTGCAGGTCGACGCCATTGCCCAGAAGCACGAGCTTTTCCCTGGGAATGCCGAGACGGGTCAGCACCTCGAAGTCCTCGGGGTTCTGGACCAGTTCGGCTCCCGAGCACAGTGACGCCGCTCGCTCCAACGTGTACACGACGGAGCGGAGCACTCTGCGATCGTCGGGGCTGGCGTAAAGACCGTGCACGGTATTGACCACGCCCGGAACACCTGCGGCGCGAGCTGCCACGCGACCGTAGAGACCTGGTTTGGGGTTGTGGGTGTGGACGATGTCCGGCTTGAGCCGACGGAACACGCGCCACAGTTCGGCCAGCGCCAGCGCGTCGTGGCCGAGAGCGCGGGACCGGGTGGCGTGGCGTAGGGGCTCATGGCGGATGCCCCAGGATTCGAGTTGCGCGACGAAGGGACCCGGAGCCGACACCCCCACCACCTCCATCCCCGCGTCGGCAAAGGCACGCAGTTGGGGGCCGAGCAACAGCACCAGGCTCATATCGACCGTGGTGACGTGGAGCAACCGCTTGCCCACCAGAGCACTCATCGCAACCGGGCCACCCGCACGTAGATGTCGCCGACGGCGCGGCTGGCCTCGGCGATATCGAACAGCGAGCTGCGTTGTTTGGCGGCTCGACCTAGGCGCTCCCGCAGTTGTTGATCCGATGCCAGACGCGTCATGGCCGCGGCGAGGGCACCGGGGTCACCCGGCGGGACGAGGAGCGCGTCGACCTCGTCCTCCAATATCTGCGGCACTCCGCCGACGGAGGTGGCCACAATGGGGAGGCCGACGCTGGTTGCTTCCATCAGTGCCACCGGGAGACCTTCATGGAGTGAGGGCAAGACGAACGCATCGGCGCCCGCCAGCAGTTGCGGCACGTCGTCGCGCTGGCCGAGGAACTGGAACCGGTCGCCGAGCCCGAGTTCGTGGTGACGGGCGCGCAGGGTCGCGTCGAGCGGGCCGCGGCCCACGGCGGCGATCCGGACCGGCCGGCCGCTGTCGGCGAGAGCGCGGGCGGCATTGAGCAGCACCTGGTATCCCTTCTCGGGTCGCAGGTTGGCCACGGTCATGAAGACCAGCTCCGCGTCGTCGACGCCGAGCTCGGCCCGCAGGTCGGCCCGCAGGGCAGCGCGCCTGGCCATCAGGGAGTCCGAACGGGAAAGGTCGACTCCGTGCACCACCGTCGTGGCGCGGCCCCGCAGCGGGGCCGGAAGGGCGTCCCGGGACGCCTGGGACACCGCGACCAGGAGCTCCCCACGCCGCAGCGAGGCGCGGAGCAGCGCCCTGATCACCAGCGGCGTCCGGTCCCACAGGCTGTGCTCGGTGTACACCACGCCGGGCCGGGCGCCGCGGGGCAGGGACGTCACGACCATTTGGCCCAGGGCGGCCGCGTAGGGAAGGTGGAAGTGGACCACGTCGTAATCTCCTCGTGCCAGCACGTGGCGGAGGGTCCTCATCCAGCGCAGGTCGGCGTTGTGCGTGGCGCCGAGCGCATGGACGGGGATGCCGGCCTTCTCGACGGCCGGCACCAGGGCATTTTGGGCCCGGAGCACATAGGCGACCTCGTAGGCGACGCGGGCGGGGTCGCCCGCCGCCACCATGTCGACGAGGAGACGCTCCGCCCCCCCGTACCCCAGGCACTTGATCACCAGCAGCACGCGGAGGGGATCACCGGGCCCCCTGGCCGGGCACCCAGGGTCAGCACGCACCCGGCGATAGTACCGGCGCGAGGGTTCGGGGGAGGGGCTCGCCGGACGCGATAATATTCGTTCTCAGCGTCTCTGGGAGCGAGGACCTGCCTACGCGGGTGGAGAGGGTGGCGCATTCGATGACTTTGTCGACTCCATCTGATGGGGGGATCCCCCCTCACCTCGGCAATCGCGAGGCGACGGCAACCCCCTCAGTGCCGACCGAGCCGTCAAGCGATCTGGTCTATCACCACCAAGCCCAGCTGAAACCCTCGCTCACTGCCCTCTGGGCCAGCCGCGACATCATCTACACCCTGGCGGAGAGAGATATCAGGGCCCAGTACAAGCAGGCCACACTGGGGTTGCTATGGGCGCTGATCGCCCCGCTGGCGATGCTCGCCATCTTCACCATCATCTTCTCGCGCACCAAGCAGCTGGGGATCCCGGGGATCCCGTACCCGATCTTCGCCTACATCGGCATTGTCTGCTGGACCTTCTTCTCCCAGGCCCTGGGGACGGGCGGCACCACGCTGATGTCCAACCACGACCTCATGAGCAAGACCCAGTTCCCCCGCGAGTGCTTCCCTCTCGAGACCATCCTGGTGACTGCCGTGAACACCGTTCTCTCCTGGATCCCCCTCGTCGTGCTCTTCATCTGCTTTGGGTTCACTCCCCGCCCGACGTCAGTCTGGGTGCTCCTCCTGATCGTGATCGAGCTGGGCTTCACCATCGGGATCACGCTCGCCGTCTCTGCCTTGATCATTCAGATGCGCGATCTGGCGCAGGTGTTGCCCATCGTGATCCAGTTGGGGCTCTTTGCCACGCCGGTGATCTGGCAGTTCAAGAAAATTCCTTATAAATGGCAAATCCTGTACGGATTCTTCAGCCCGCTGGGTCCCGTGATCGACGACGCGCGGCGCGCCATGCTCCTCGGCGAGAACCCCGTCCCGGGCCCCCTGCTGGCGGCCATAGCGGGAACCGCCCTCTGGCTGTTCTTGGGCTATCGGATCTTCAAGCGATTGGAGGTGAACTTTGCCGACATTGCCTAACGGGTCCATCCACGTCGAGCACGTGTGGAAGAAGTTCCGCGCCGATCGCACGGCGCCCCTCTTCTACGACCAGCTCCAGCGCATGCGCCGCTCGCTGTCCAAAGCTGTCCGATCCGACTACCGCTGGGTGCTCAAGGACGTCAATGTGGAGGTCGAGCCCGGGGGCACGCTCGGTCTCATCGGCATCAACGGCTCGGGGAAGACGACCCTGCTCAAGATCATCAGCCGCTGTACCTACCAGTCGGCCGGGGTATGTGAAGTGCAGGGACGCCTGGGTGCACTGCTCAGCGTGACCAGTGGCATCCATCCCGACCTCACCGGGCGCGAGAACGTCTACCTCTACGGCGCGGTCCTCGGGATGCGTCGCAAGGTGACACATCAACGCTTCGACCAGATCGTCGAGTTTGCCGGACTGGAAGATGCCATCGACCGTCAGGTCAAGAGATTCTCCCTCGGCATGCAGATGCGGCTGGGCTTCTCCATCGCCGCCCATCTGGAACCCGACATCCTGCTGGTGGACGAGGTGCTGGCGGTGGGCGATGCCAACTTCCAGCAGAAATGCATCGGCCGGATAGAAGAGGTCGTGCGCCAGGGCACCACCCTCGTGTACGTCTCGCACGACCTGACCTCGGTCGAGGCCACCTGCCAGCAGGCCGTCTGGCTGGCCGACGCAGTGGTGCAGGCAGCCGGCCCCACCAGGGAAGTGGCTGCTCTCTATCGCGGATCCATTCAAGAGGACGCGTCGTTGGCGACCTCCAACGACGGTGTTGTCCGGCTCCTCAAGTCGGACATCGCCGGTCCGGACGGCGGTCCCGTCATGTCGTTGGAGGACGCGGACGTGCGGATGGTGTTGAACTCGCCCGAGTCGCTCGAAGCCGACTTCTTCGTCGGGATCTCCTTGGGCACTGCGTTCCCCATGTTCATCACCAAGCACCATGGTCTGTTCCCGTCGGGCGACTTCGAGGTGCGGTGCCGGCTGCACAACATCCCGTTGCCGAGGGGCCGTTATTCGGTCTGGACGGCGATGGTCGGTTTCGGCAAATGGAGCGAGACCCCGTACCTCCCGTGGAAGCCGGCCGCGTCCTTTGACGCCTTCGGCCCTGACATCCTCGACCCACCTGAAGGGGTCATGGTGGCGGCGCCGCTCTACGTCGGCACCACGTGGGATGTCGAGTGACGGCGGGCGATGGCTAGGGCGGCGACTACAACTTGGCCACGTTGTCCACAGTCACCGTGATGGGTGCACTGTGAAGGCTCTTGCCCAACGCGTCGTATCCCACACTTGTGATCTCATAGGTGGCGTTGGCGACCTTCGTGCTATCCCAGTTCACGACGAATCCTGCATCTGACTGGCCAGCCGTTGCGATCTGTATTTGGTGTGAGCCACCTGTGCTCGCCAGGAATTCGACGTACCGGATCTTGCCACCGAGCCCAGCTGCGTCAAGGGGCACGATTCCCGAGACCTTGGCGCCCTCGGCGGGGGCGAGCATGGTCGTTGCAGGCACGCTGAAATCGACTTGGTTGATTATGTTATTGATGTTGTCGATCTTGCGCAGGTCCTCTACGCCGAGTCCCACCGCGGCGATGCCCAAGAGCAAGCTGACAATGACGCCAATCGTCATCGACACCCGCCATCTATGTGGTCTCAACGCAGCCTCCCCACTCCAAATACGGATAACGGACGCATACCCTAGACGTTGCCAAGTCGGCGGAGTCGCATTGGCGGACGCAACGGTCCCTTCAACGGCTGTGCCCTTCGCCACGGCGATTGGCTAGGGGAAAAAGACCCGGCGGCGGACGGAGCCCGCCAACCGCCCGGACCGTATGCCGAGCGTGCGCACCCACTGGAGACGCCGTGCCGGGCTGACCAGCCCCGGGGCCGCCACCAAGAGCCATACCCACGCCTTGAGCGCCCCCCGCACGTCACGGTGCATGCCGCTCGATCGGTAGCGCTCGTAGAGCCTCGGTCCGCATCCCCCATAGGCCCACGCGGCGCGGAACATCTGCCGGTTGTCGGCGCGCTCGCGCTTTTCGACTATCGCGTCGGCCGTCACCGCGTACCGGAACCCCGCCAGCTGGAGGCGCCAGCACAGGTCGACGTCCTCCTCGGGTGACAGGTCCGTGCTGAAGCCCCGGACGGATTCGAACGCGGCGCGGCGGACGGCCAGGTTGGCGCTCAAGGCGAAGGGGAGGAAGCCCAACTGCCGGGTGGCGGCCGGCACGGGGACGGTCTGCGGCGCGCCGTCGAGCGCGCCGAAGTCGAACACCCCGGCGACCAGGTCGCTGTCGGCGAGAGCCGTGGTCATGGCGGAGAGCCATCCCGGCCGGACCACGTCGTCGGCGTCGCAGAACGCCAGGAGGCGGCCGCCGGCCGCACCGACCGCGATGTTGCGGGCCGCCGCGGCGCCGCCGCCGGCCGAGGCATCCACCAGGTGGATGCGCGGGTGGCGTGCCGACCACCGCTGCACGCAGGCCGACGTCCCGTCGTCGGAGCCGTTGTCGGCCACCACCACCTCCCAGTCGACCGCCATCTCCTGGGCGGCCAGGGCCCGGAGTTGGTGCTCCAGCCACGGCATCCCGTTGCGCACCGGCACCACCACGCTGACGACGGGGCGACTGCCCGCTTGCTGCCCGTCCGCCCCTCCGAAGTGCACCACGACCGTTGGTAGCCTATAGACGAGGGGGCGGTGTGAATAATTATCCGAACCGGCAGGAAAGGGCCGACGGGCCGGAACCAACCGCGCCCGCGGCGGTGACGGCCGTCGTGCTCACCCATCGCCGCCCCCGGCTGGCGACCGAGGTGGTGCGATCGCTCATAGAAGGGGAGGGGCTCCCGCCTGATCGTGTCGTGGTCGTCGTCAACGGGACCGGAGGGCTCGATGACCCCACGCTCGAGTCCACGGTCCGCGTCGTGCGGTTGCCCCGCAATCTCGGCCCGGGCGGGGGATTCGGCGCCGGGATGCAGGCCGCTTTCGCCGACCCTTCCACCCACTGGGCCTATCTGTGCGAGGACGACGTGGGACTCTTCTCGCTGCCGCGTCCGAGGCTGGCCGGTGTGGTCGACCGGGCCGAGGCACGGGGGCGCCTACCCGGTGCGCCGGTGGGGGCGGTGGTGGCCTACGGGCGACGGTTCGTGGGCCGGGGATCGCACACCCTCAATTTCGTCCCGCCGCCGGGGATCCCCTTGGAACTGGCGCCGGTCGACGTGGCCGGCTGGGGGGCGACGTTGCTTTCCCGCGCCGTCTTCGACGCCGGCATCGTCCCCGATCCGGAGTGGTTCTTCGGCCTCGAGGACTTCGATTTCTTCTGCCGAATTCGCAAGGGCGGGTTCGACGTCCTGGTGGACGCGGTGTCGGCCCATGCCGTGGCGGACGAGCAGACGTCAGCGGGGCGGGCCGGGGCCCATCGGCCGCACCGCCCGGTCGACGAGCACGAAGCGTGGCGGTCCTACTACCACGCCCGCAACTCCTTCCTGCTGGCCCGGCGCCACGGGCGTCCGTCGTGGCATCTGTGGCACCTGGCCTACTCGGCCCGGCGCCTGCAAAAGGCGACCGGGACGGACGAGCGCCGAGCCATCCTCCACGGCCTCTGGGACGGCGCCCGAGGGCGCCGGGGTGAGCGCACGGCCTACGGCCGGAGCGTCGGGGAGCTCTCCGAGGCGGCCGAGGAGCAAGGCGCCCCGTTTCGTTGAGGGGATGGCTGCAGGGGAGTCGCTTCGAGGTTTTCGAAGTGCGGCCACAGGCGCAAGTCCAGATCGGGGACCAGGTTGCGCAGCTGCGCCACGTCGTTCCGGTAGAGCGCCACCAGGCGTGCGACGGCGTCGGCGTCCAGCGGCGAACGATCGGCCTGCCCGGGCCGTTGTGGCATCTCGCCGCGCCCGACGTAGTACTCGGTCAGGCCCAGGTGGTCGAAGGTGCGGGCCAGTTGACCGGCGGTGTCGGCGACGCACTGCTCGTACTGCAGGACGAGGACCCGGTCGGCTCCGAAGACCTCGACCCACGGGCTGAGGGCCCTGGCGTAGAACCCTCGCGCCACGGCGTCGGCCAGCACCATCCCATCGACCGGTTGTTGCAGGCGCCGGTAGTGGTCCAGCCCCGATTGGAAGCGCGCGATCGGGTCGCGCACCAGCATGAGAATGCGGGCGTCCGGGGCGACGCGGTGCAAGAGCTCCGGGGCCCAGGGGAAGGTGGCGTAGTCGGGCGTCCACTCGCCGGCGATCGTCCCGGGCCGGCGGGGGAACCACAAGGGGTACTGCGCGGCCGCGGTGGCGTCGAAGGCCTGGGCGGCCATGCGGTCGAGCAGGTGGCGCTCCTTGACGAGATGGCGGGGCGTGGAGACGCCCGGATGGGTGCTGATGAGTTCGTACCACCAGGTGGTGCCGGCCTTTTGGGCACCGATGCCGACGAAGTCGGGGGGGCCGGCCACGCGGCCCGTCGCCAGCGGTGGCGGGGTGAAGTCGAAGCCCGGCTCCCACGGCCCGAATCGCCCGAGTCGGTGGAGGATCACTCGACGGGTGGCCGGGCTCAGGCGGAGGAAGGCCTTGGAGAGGAAGGGGGACCTCATGACGGGGTCCGGGTGGGCATGGCCGCAGGATCCCACACGCGGCCGAGCGGCACAATGGCCCGCACGTCCGTGCTTGACGGGCATCCGCACACCGCCGATGATCGGCGGATGCCGGAGCGGACCAGCGATGCTCCCGCGCACCCGCTGCTGTGGTGGCCGGGCCCGGACGGCTCCTTGCCCGGCTTCCCCGGGGCAGGTTGACGTCAGATGTGCGGCATTGCCGGCATCATCGACCCCGCCACCTCGACCGGCGCCGATCGCCTGGGTGCGCTGGCCGCGACCATGGCCGCCTCCCTGGTGCATCGCGGGCCAGACGACAGCGGATTGTGGGTCGACGCCGCCGCCGGGGTAGCGCTGGGACACCGGCGCCTGGCGGTCATCGACCTCGGTCCGGGGGGAGCCCAGCCCATGGTCTCGTCCGGGGGACGCTGGGTTCTGGCCTACAACGGGGAGATCTACAACCATCGGGGGCTCCGCCAGCGATTGGAGTGCGCCGGCATGCTGTTCCGTGGCAGCTCCGACACGGAAGTGCTGGTGGCGGCGGTAGAGCAGTGGGGGGTGGATCGGGCGCTGCAGGCCTGCGAGGGCATGTTCGCCGCCGCGCTGTGGGATCGGCGGGAACGCCGCCTCCACCTGGTGCGGGACCGTTTCGGCGAGAAGCCGCTCTATTACGGCTGGGTGGGGGGATTCTTCGCCTTCGGGTCCGAGCTCAAGGCCATCTGCACGCTGCCCGGGTTCGCCGCGGCTTTGGACCGGCAGGCCGTGGCCCTCTACCTCCGGCACAACTGCATTCCGGCGCCCCACACCATCTACCAGGGCATACGCAAATTGCAGCCCGGCCACCTGGTGACGCTGGCCCCGGGGGGGCCGACGGACACCCTTCCCGACCCCCGCTGCTACTGGTCGGCGTCCGAGGCGGTGGCGCAGGCCCGCAGCCATCCGCTGCACGCATCGGACCACGAGATGGCCGATCAGCTGGAGGCCACGTTGTCGGATGCCGTGGCCGCCCGCATGCTGGCCGACGTGCCGGTGGGGGCGTTCCTCTCCGGCGGCATCGACTCGAGCACGATCGTGGCGCTGATGCAACGCCATGCCACCGGTCCGGTGCGGACGTTCACCGTGGGGTTCGCCGATCGGTCCTTCGACGAGTCGGGCGAGGCCGCCGCGGTGGCCGCGTATCTCGGGACCGAGCACACGGCGGTCCAGGTCGGTGACGCCGAGGCCCTCGAGGTCATCCGCGACCTGCCGGACCTCTGGGACGAGCCTTTCGCCGACGTCTCCCAGATCCCCACCTACCTGGTCAGCCGGGTAGCGCGGCGGGAGGTCACCGTGTCGTTGTCGGGGGACGGCGGGGACGAGCTGTTTGCCGGCTACAACCGGCACGCCTGGCTCGATCGTGTGTGGGACCGGGCCTCCGCCGTGCCCGGTGGGGTCCGCCGTTCCGCCGGCTCGGCCCTGGCCCGTATCCCGCCCGCCGCGATCGAACGCGTGGCCGGGGCGCTGCCCCGCGGGTGGCAGACACGGAACCCTTCGATCAAGGTGGCCAAGCTGGCCCGGGTCCTCTCGGCGACCGATGCCGGGCACGCCTACGAAGTGCTGACCACCCACTGGGACGACGCGGCAACGATGGTGCTCGGGGCCGGTGCGGGGGAGGGGACCGCCGACGTGGCTGCCTCGCCGGTGGCCGGCGCCGGTATCACCGAGCAGATGCTCTGGCTGGACCTGGTGCGCTACCTGCCCGACGATATTTTGGCCAAGGTCGACCGGGCTGCGATGGCGGTGTCCCTCGAGACCCGGGTGCCCTTCCTCGATCGGAGCGTGCTCGATCTGGCCTGGAGACTGCCGCTCGATGCGAAGCTCCGGGGCGGCCGGACCAAATGGCTGTTGCGCCAGGTGCTCGAACGGCACGTGCCGGCCGCTCTGGTCGAGCGGCCGAAGATGGGTTTCGGCCTGCCCATCGGGTCATGGCTGCGCGGGGAGCTCGGGCCCTGGGCGGAGCATCTCCTGGACGAGCGCCGGCTGCGGGCGCAAGGAGTGCTCGACCCGCTGCCGGTGCGCCGGGCCTGGGAGCTGCACCGCTCGGGTCGGCGGGACCTCGGCTACGAGCTCTGGGACGTCCTGGTCCTCCAGGCGTGGATAGACCGCTGGATGCCTTCCCTCAATTGAGCGCGCCAGGCGCCCGGCGTCCCGTTTCCGAGGAGCCGCCCCGGGCCTTGGATAATCTTTCGGGCGACCGCAGCGCGCGTGGGGAGTCGAGTGGTAATGGCCATGGCCGGCGAGAGCGACACCGCAGCGCCCTCCCGCGCTGTACGGCGGGGTGGCCTGGTGCCCGAGGCACCGCGCCTGTCGGTCTGCATCCTGGTGCTGGACAACGCGGTCCTGGCGGTCGCCTGCCTCGATGCCCTGCGGCGGCCGGGGGCGTGCCCGCCCGGGACCGAGTTCGTGGTGGTGGCGAACGGCACGCCGTCCGAGCAGCGCGAGGCTCTGGTGGCGCACGACGATGTCGTCTTGGTGGTCAACGAGGTGAACCTTGGCTTCGCCGCCGGCTGCAACCAGGCGGTATCGGTGGCACGGGCACCCCTGCTGGTCTTCCTCAACGACGACAGCACGGTCGAGGACGGGTGCATCGATGCCCTGGTGACGGCGGTCGCGGCCGATCCGGCGATCGGTGCGGTGGGCGCCCGCATCCTCTCGGGCGATGGCAGCCTGCAAGAGGCCGGCTCGGTCATCTGGCGCGACGGGTCGACCACGCACGTCGGCGAAGGCCTGGCGCCCGGTTCGGCCGCCTACGACGAGCCGCGGGACGTGGACTACGCCTCGGCCAACGGCCTGCTCGTCACCCGCCGGGCGTGGGACGCCGTGGGTGGGTTCGACGAGCGCTTCTACCCCGCCTACTTCGAGGACGTCGACCTGTGCCTGGCCCTGGTCGCCTGCGGCTTCCGGGTCCGCTACGAGCCGGCGGCCCGGGTTGTCCACCTGGGCAGCCAGAGCACGACCGGCGTCTACCGGGTGTTCCTCCTCACCCGTAACCAAAGACTGCTGGTCGAGAAGTGGGACGGGGTGCTCGACCGCTTCGAGGTCCCGCACACGAAGGACTCGGGTGCCAAATTGGAGGCCGCCGTGCGTCGTGCCGTCAGCCGCGCCGCGGCGCGCCACCCGCTGGTCGATGCCGGCGCCGGGTCCGGGTCGCCCTCCGCCTCGGGGGCATCTCCGGTGGCCGCGGATCCTCTCGGCGCGGCCGATGCGCTGGCCGTCGAGTACCACGCCTACCTGGAGCAGCGTGTGGCCGCCGGGGACAGCAGGGTGACCATGCTCGAGACCTACCTCAGGGGCCTCTGGGGGGTCCGTCTGCGCCGGTGGATCGGGGGCGCCGTGGCCCGGCGGCGCACGGGTGGCGCATCGGGCTGAAGGGTCGGCTCAGTCCGCCGGCGCGGTGCCCTTGCGGTCTTTGAGCGCAGCCGCCTGGCGCAGGGGGCGGGTGACCTTCCAGCTGGTGGATCCCTTCATGCGCTCGTAGAGCTCGTACATGTTGGCCAGCTCGGTCCGCGTCCCCTCGAACGCCAGCCGCGCCGTCTTGAGCTCGAGCTCCAAGGCCTGCCGCTCGGCGGCCGTCTCGACGGCGAGCGCCTCGGCGGCGGCAACATGGGCGGCCAGGGCGTCCCGCAATTCATTCGCCCGGCGGCGGTCGTCGAGCAGCGCCGTGGTCCAGGGCGACTCCGCGCCCGGGGGAGCGCCCGTGAACGGCCGATGGGGTCCTTCGATCGCCTCGAGGTGGGCCAGCAGCCGGCGGTGCTCGTCGCGTAGGGGCTCGTCGTCACCGGGTGCGTGTTGGCGGTAGAGCTGGGGCGAGATGCTGGCGGCCGCGCTCGACAGATCCCATTGCGGGGCCTGGGCGGCGAACTGGGGGAGACTCCCCAGCCAGTCAGCCACCGGGGACAGCGCGCGTAACGGATCCTCGACGATCGACTCGTAGCGGAGGACGAAGGTGTCGACGCCGGCCAGGCCGGCCAGGCCGGCCAGGTTGTAGCGCTCCCACAGGGCCACCCCGTCGGCGAGCCCCATGCCGTCGCGTATCTGGAGCGAGCGGGCAACCGACAGCGGGGCACGCCAGACGAAGATCGCGGCCACCGGCTGGGGGAGGTGGGCCAACCAGTAGGGCAGCAGCAGGCAGACCCGCGGGTCCTTCCATGCGACGGGGCCGGCATGGGGGAACGCCGTAAGGGCCGCTTCGGCGGGGTCACCCAGATCAGGGTCGTCCAGGTCCGGCCCCGCTTCGCCGTCGGGGCCGGGCGCCGGTGGGCCGTCCCAGGTCCCGCCGAGGTGTTGCAGGAGCCGGTCGTCGTGGAGCCCGAGGGCCCGGCTCTCCCAGTGGTCGGGGTTGTCGTCCGAAGCGTCGAACCGGTCCTGGGGGACCGGGACGCCGAATCCGAGCTCGCCCAGCGCGCCCGTGATGGCAGAAGTGCCGCTGCGGTGCATGCCCACCACCAGCAGCCAGGGGCCCACCGGCATCAGGGGCTGGCTGTGGCGGGGAGAGGGAGCGGTCATGGGCGAGGCGACGAAGGGCGTCCGCGGGTGCTCAGCGCAGGCGCCCATACAGGCGCTTGAAAGCGGCGGCGCGACGCGGCGAGCTGTAGATGAACTTCAGCACGAACTGCTTCAGGTGGTAGCCGTAGGACTCGTGCACCCCGCCGCCGCGGTTGACGATTGGGGTGCGCCGCATGGACTCGCTTGCCAAGAGCCCCACCGAGGCCAGATAGGAGGCCACCGCCTTCTTGGCTTCGGCGTCGATGGACGGGGTGGGCTCAGGCCCAGACGGCTCCACCGCCTCGAGGTACGAGGTGGGCGCCATCTCGACGCGCTGGGGCTCGAGAGCCCACACGAAGTGCGTGACGGACCAGTTGTGATTGACCGCCTGCGCTGTCGCTTGTAGGGCGCCCACCAGCTCTTCGGGAAGGGCATCACGCAGGTCCGCTTCGTACTCCTCGGAGTAGAGGGAATGGAGGTCGTCGCGACCGATCAGGCGCCAACCCGATCGCTCGACGAGGCGCTGCAGCGTCTCCTCGGTGAAGAACCGCAGGTTCGCCGGATTTAGCGGTCCCGCCGGCTGCACATCGAATTGGCCACAGAGGAGGTGCAGGGCCATGTCGACGTGGGCGACGTTGGGGACGCTGAGGACCAAGGGGGGCGCACCGTGGTCCAGGGCCCAGGTCGCCAGGGCGCTCAGGAGCTCCTGTGGGTCGGCCTGGTGTTGGAGCACATCAATCAGGAGCACAGCACCGACCCGGTCGATGCCTTCCAAGGTGGCCTTCAGCGAGGCCACGTCGGTGAAGGTGCCGGGCACCATGTCGATGCCGAGAGAGCGGAGCACGGACCGCTGCGATACCGCAACCTGGTCCCCCAGATCGATCACCTGCCGGTCGCTGGGCAGATCGAGCTCGGTGAGCACACCGACCACGTTGGCCCCGATTTCGTCGAGGGGCGAATGGCCGGTCCGCGCAGATCCACCCAACGGCGACGCGGGCTCGAGATCAGCCGGCCCATCGCCGAGGAGCACCGAGCGCGTCGCCTCGAGGAATGCCCTGCCGTAGCGCTGGTCCGGCTCGAGGTGGTTGCCCTCCGCCCATTCGTTCCAGGCCAGGATGAAGAGGTAGTTCTCCTCGGGTCGCTCGTCGGCCAGCGATTCGGCCGTCACCCGCAGCCAATGCTCGTAGCGGGCCGGGGTGGCACCCTGGTAGATGGTGGCGCCGCGGGCCCGGCGCGACGTATTGTCCCAGGTCACCATGACCGTAGGGAACCGCTTCCAGGGGCGCTCGAGCTGCAGCATCTCCGCCTCGGCGGCCGACTGGTAGTCGAGGACACGGTGACCGCGCAGGCTCTCGAGCGGCGCGTGGACCTGCGAACCCTGCAGCGGCATGAAGCCCACCGAGGCATCGAGGCCGAAGGCCCCCGGCCCCTTGCCGCCGGGGGGCGCACCCCACGACTCCACCCAGCACAGGTAGAGGTCGGGGAACCCCGCGGCGCGCACCTCCTGTCGCCAGACCTCGCTGGTGCGCGCGAGATCGGGGAGCAGCGTGGGCCGGTAGATGAGGAGGAGAGGGCGGCCGTCGATGGTGATGTAGCGGGGATCCTTGAACGCCCGCAGGAGGTCGCGGATGTGGGCGCGGTCGTCCTCCTCGCTGAATTCCTGGCGTACGAGCACGTGGCCCGTCTGGGCGTCCCAACCCCGGGTCCACTCCTCGTTGGCCCAGCACAGGGCAAACGGGAAGTCGGGCTCACCGGAGGACAAGACATCTTCGAAGGGGCGCTCCAGCAGGCGGCGCCCGTGGAACCAGTAGTGGTAGTACACGAAGCCGTGCACACCGTGCTCGCGGGCGAGGTTCGCCTGGGCGGCCCGCACCTCGGGCACCCGAAGGTCGTAGTAGCCCAGTTCGCCGGGGACGTGGGGCTGGTAGTGCCCCGGGAAAAGGGGTCGGGCCTTGGTCACGTTGCGCCATTCCGTGAAGCCCTTGCCCCACCACTCGTCGTTCTCGGGAATGGGGTGGTACTGGGGAAGGTAGAAGGCCAGAGCCTTCGGCTTTCCCCCTGGGGCAGTCCCGCTCACACGCATGCTGGGAAGGATACGACAGAAGGGGCGCCCATTCCCAGGTCAGGCCCGCGCCTGGGACCCGATGATGTCGATGATCCGGGCCTGGTCCGCTGGCGTGAGGGCCGAACCGGTGGGGAGACACAGGCCCCGTTCGAAGATCCGGGCACAGTGGCCCGGGCCGATGAGGTCGATCCCGGAGAAGGCCGGCTGGAGGTGTAGGGGTTTCCACGTCGGCCGGGACTCGATATCGGCCTCCTCGAGGGCCAGGCGCACCTGTTCCCGATCGGCCCCGAAGGTCGCGGGATCGATGAGGACACAGGTCAGCCAATAGTTGGGCGTACCTGCCGCTGTGCGCGGCATGGGCGAGATACCGGGGAGGCCGGCCAACCCCTCCCGGTAGGCCGCGTCGATCTGCTGCCGGCGGGCCATGCGGCTGGGTAGCCCCCGGAGCTGGGCCCGGCCGAGCGCGGCCAGGAGGTTGGAGAGGCGGTAGTTGTAGCCCACCTCGACGTGCTCGTAGTGGGCAAAGGGCTCCCGCGCCTGCGTAGCGAGGTAGCGCGCCCGTTCGGCCCAGCCGCGGTTGGCGGTGACCAGCATCCCGCCCCCGCTGGTGGTGATGATCTTGTTGCCGTTGAACGAGAAGACCCCCGCTGCCCCGAACGAGCCCGCGGCCCGCCCCCGGTGGGTCGAGCCGACCGCCTCGGCCGAGTCCTCAATCAGCGGCACGTCGAACCGCACGCAGAGCGCCTCCAAGGCGGCGTAGTCGGCCGTCTCCCCGTAGAGATCGACGGTGATGACGGCGGCCGGCAGCCGGCCGCGCGCCGCCCCCTTGAGGAGTGCTTCCTCCGCGAGCGCCGGGTCGAGGTTCCAGCTCTCGGGCGAGCAGTCGACGAACACCGGCCGGGCGCCCACATACGTGGCTGCCGCAGCGCTAGCGATGAAGGTGAAGGACGGCACCAGCACCTCGTCCCCGGGTTCGACGCCGGCCAGCAACAAAGAGAGGTGCAGCGCAGCCGTCCCGCTCGAGAGGGCCACCGCGTGCTCCACGCCGGTTCGCTCGGCCACCTCGCGCTCGAAGGCGTCGATGTCCGGCCCGGCGGGTGCAATCCAATTGGAATCGAACGCCTCGAGCAGCGTGGCGCGCTCATCCGGGCCCACCTCGGGAGGGGAGAGGTAGATGCGGGTCACGGTGTGCTCCCCTCCGCGCTCCCCATGCCCCCCGCCAGAGCGCCCCCAGCCAACGCCGCCACCGCCACCGCCGCATCGACACCCAGCGCCCCGCCCACGGTGACATGTCCAACGAGCACGGTGAGCGCCACCGCCACCGCCACCGCCGCCTCCAGGGCGATATAGGCGCCGCTGGCGGCGGTGCGGGACCAGCCGTGGGCGACGAGGCGGTCGTAGGGGTGTCCCCGGTCGCCCGCCAGGAGCGGGACCCTGCTGCGGCGTCGGCGCACGATGGCACAGGCCACCTCGGCCACGACGACGGCCGGTAACGCCAGGGCCACCACCCCCGTTGGGCCGGCGACCCCGACGGCCCAGGCCTGGGTCAGGAGCACCGCCATCGCCGCCCCCAAGAGATAGGACCCACCGTCACCAAGGTAGATGCGTGCCGGAGGGCGGTTGAACCACAAGAAAGCCATCAGGGCCCCGGTCAGCGAAGCGGCCATCAGCCGTCCGGCACCGTGGAGGAGCACGGTGAAACCGGCCGCGGCGCCGGTTCCCACTCCGGTAGCCAGCATGTCCAGGCCGTCGATCAGGTTGCACCCGTTTATCAGGAGAACGGTCACCGCCATCACGAGCGGCACCCCGAGCCAACCCGCCAGATGCAACGGTTGGGTGGCGGCGATCACGGCACCGACGCCGAGCTGGGCCACGAGCCGCACCGGGGCCGGGAGGTCGAAGCGGTCGTCGGCGACCCCGATCGCCAGGGCGCCGGACAGCGGGACCAGGACAACGGGACGGCCGGCCGCGACACCGATGGCGAGGCCGGCGAACACGGCCACCCCGCCCAGGTAAGGCACGGCGGCCTCGTGCGGCTTGAGCGGGCCGCTCGGGTGATCGACGATCCCCGTGCGGCGGGCGATCGCGATGCACGCCGGTACGGCCACTGCCGTCGTGCCCAGCGCAGCCACCGCGACGAGCGCGGCCTCGGCGTTCATGGGCTCGCACCGTGTCGGGGCGTCCATTGCATGAGAAGGGATTCGGTGCCGGCATGGAGCGTGAACCGCTCGGCGATGTCGAACCCCGCGCGCCGGTAGAGCGCCACAGCGCTGTCGTTGCCCGCCGCGACCACCACGTGCGCGGCTTCCTGCCCGCGCTGCGCCATCTCAGTCAGGAAGCCCTGTACCAGAAGCGTCCCCACCCCCCGGCCCCGCGCCGCCGCACTTACGGCGATGGCCAAGAGCTCGGCACCGGCTGCGTCACCGGCCGTGCCATGGCGAAGGGTCTCGACGGCGCGCCGCCACGAACGGAGCAGTCGACCGCTGCAGGCGAGCGCCGCGGCGGGCCCGTCGTGCCAGAGGAACGAGCGGTAGAGGGCCGCCACATCGGTGGAGCCGGCCAGGAACCCCACCGGGGTGGCCGCGTCGTCGACAACGAGCAGGAACGACTCGGGGGAGTGCGTGACCCGCCGGTACAGCCGGCGCAGGAATGCGGGGCCGAGGAAGGTCAAGAACCCTTCGGTGATCCCCGCGGCGTGGAGTGCCGCCGCCGCCGCCGCGTCGGCTGTTGTTCCGGTGCGCAGCACCATGCCGGTCCCTGTGCTCGCATCCATCGCCATCGTCTCCGAACGCCTCGGGCCCGCGGTGGCAAAATCCACCTCGTTCACGGTTGGTGATGTGACCGCGTCGCAGTCATCGTAGTGAACCCGCTCGGGGGTGGCACCAATGGCGTTGGGGGGAAGGCCTGCGCTACCATTGTGCTGGGTGTGGAAGCGATGGGCTCTGACCGGGGGGGAACGCCGGCGGGGTCGATCAGACCAGGGAGGTAGGCCAGGGTGCCGAATTCGGCAAAGTGGGCGGTTTGTGCGATCATCGCCATCGTTGGCGTGCTCGCTCTCGTGGTTGCGGTGATTTATTTCACGGTCTCCATCCATTCATTGCCGAGCTTCATTCCCGGCAAGCACGCGGTGACCGGGCATTACCACAAACGCGGTGCTATCGCTGCCGTGATCGGCATCGTGTTGCTGGCCGGTGCCGCCGTCATCGGGTTCCGAACGAGCCGGGGGGGGACCAGCCCGGCCGGCTAGGCAACTGCATCACACCCCGGTAGAACCATCGACGCATCGACAGGTGCGCCATCCCCGGTTTGGGCGGTGGCCCTCATTCGCGTCGATCAGCTGAGAAGGAGACCTGCTTTTCTGCGACCCACTCTTCTCCATGCTCGTTTCTCTTCCATGGTCCCGATGACAAATGAGTATTCCTCGTGGCCCGATTCTACCTAGAGCCGAAACGCGGGCACCTGGTCGTCCGGAAGTGCTGGGCGGTTTCGGCCGACAACCGCGCCTGCCCTACCTCCAGTTCATTGCTCGAGTCGTTGGATAAGCCATCGTGGTCCATCCACCTCCGCTCCGAGGGCCTCAAGAGATGCGCTCGTAGACATAAAGATGGTTGAAGCCCATCTCGAAACGAGAAGCCCTCAGAAGGCGCATTGCTGACGTCGACAGTTCCTCGGGGATGATGCGGGGATCAAAGCCATGATGGCTCTCGGCGTCCATGCCGTGGAGCAGGTGCAGCCTGATGCCGACGTCCAAGAGGCGATCAACCGCCGGAGCTGGAACGGTGATGATCAGCCTTCCACCTGGATTCAGCACCGCCGTCACCGTTTCGAACCACACCTGGCGTATTTCTGAAGGAACGTGCTCAATGACGGCCAGCATCGTGATCGCATCAAATCCGTCGGCCCCGTCGAGGGCGTCCGGGAAGGTGCCTTGCCTGAACTCGTAGGGACCGGTGGGCCAGTCAGATGGCTCGTCTGGGTCGATGCCGAGTCCTGATGTGATCAGTGAGCGCGCCTGCCGAAACAGCGCACCGTCGGCACATCCGATGTCAAGCACATGGCTTCCGGCGGGCATCCATCGGAGCGCCTCGGCGATGCGTTTGTGTTGTAAGAACCGATCAACTCCGTTCATGTGGCAATCCCGGGCGAGGGCTTGCCCATAGCGTCCATTATCACGGGCGCAAGGCCTTCGTATCGGTCGACTTCGCTTTTGCTGGCTCTTGGGCGGCTCGAGCCCTTTGGAAACGACTGAGAATGCCGAAGGTGGCGACCGTGCCGCCAACAATGATCAGACTCTGTGAGAGCGACGCCAATCCGAAATGGCTCAGCGTGGTGCGGGACTTGTCCCCCAGCCAGAGAAAGAAGAGCAGAACGTTGAGAGCTAATCCAAGGAGCGCCATCGCCACTCCGAGCCGAACACAATTGTTGGGAAAGTTCGGTTTTCCGACAAACGCAAACCGTTGCCCTACACCACTCGGGGTGACCGACGAAGTGTGCGCCAGCACAGCCCCTGCGAGCATGGCTTCCATCCCAAGAACCAAGGCAATTCCAGAAAAGAACACGGGCTGCCATACGATTGAACCAATTTGCACGCCGGTCGGATGAAAGAAGGAGACGCCTAGCATCGCGGAACCCGCTACGAGCAACGCTACGCCAGGACCGATCAGCAACAAATCGGGAGCGAGCATGAAGATGAGGAGAAGATGGCGCCATCCGTCGGACCACGTGGCCAGCTTCGATTGACCGATGCGGGGTCGGTAGCCGGTTTGGACCTCTTGGATACGTAGGCCGGCGCGGGCGGAGTTGATCAACATCTCACTGGCCAGCTCCATGCCCGTCGATGTGAGCCCCATCGCCCCAAGGGCATCGCGGCGAAACGCTCGGAAACCTGATTGGCTGTCGCTCACCACCCTTCGGCCACACGCGCGCGCCGTCAAGAAGGTGAGTAGTGGCGTGCCGACGAAACGGTGCAAGAACGGCATTGTGCCGCGAGTCGCTGCATCGAGCCGCGATCCCAGCACGAGATCGGCCCTCCCCTCAATGACCGGCCCAACCAGGTCGGGAATCCTGCCGAGGTCGTAGGTGAAATCGGCATCCGCCATCACGACGACTGCACCCCGAGACGCTTCGAACCCGGCGAGCAGGGCGCTCCCGTACCCTGGTCGGGCCTCTTCGACTACCCGTCCACCGCTCATCATGGCCACATCCGCCGAGGCGTCCGTGGAACCGTTGTCGACCACAACCACCTCGCCCCGTAGACCTGATGCCGCGAAAGCTTCCCGGGCTTCGTTCACACAAAGGCCGACCGATCCCTCTTCATTGAGGCAGGGCAGGACAACTGAGACGTCGAGCGGCTCGTCGATTGCCACGTTGCTCCCCCTTTGAAGCCAGATGGACTGACCGAATCCTCGACGGTATCTTAGGCCGGTCATGAGCCTCGCCTTTTAGAGGCATCGAAGGAGCCTGGAGGGCTGCGTGCGCCTCGTCTCGCGGGAACGAGCAGTCCGGGATCGGCCGGCGTCGGTCAGGTCTCTCGGCTCCCCCGACAATTCATCACCGGAGGCAGAACCACGCCCTTCCATCGATCGGTTCGCATGGTGGTTGGCTCTCGTCTGCGCAGCCGCGTTGATCCTGCGCTTGGTCATCGTCTTTCTAGGGCGTCATGACACGCTGAGTGGCGACGGCTTTTTCTATAGCGGAGAGGCCGATCTCAATGCTCGTGGAGAGTGGTTTGTCAACGTGTTCAGCAGTAGCAAGCCGCCCGACGCTCTCCACCCTCCCCTATGGACGCTTGTCCTCACCGTGTGGGCCTGGCTGGGCCAACACAGCTCGTTCGCACAACAGATCCTCGCGTCATGCATCGGAAGCCTCACGGTAGCGGCAGTCGGGCTGGCCGGTCGCCGGATCGGAGGCGCACGGGTCGGGTTGATTGCGGCCGGGATCGCCGCCTTGTATCCGGGACTCTGGGTCTACGAACGAGCGCTGCTGTCCGAAACGCTGCTGCTGCTCGGGATCGCCATCATCATCCTGCTCGGATACCGGTTCTGGGCTCAGCCTTCCGCCCGATTGGCCGCCGCCCTTGGCATCGTGTGTGGACTGCTTGCGCTGACACGCTCAGAGCAGATCCTGGTCTTCGTGGCCCTGGTTGCACCGCTCATCTTGGCGGTGAGGAACCTTGAATGGCGTCGCCGGATCGGCTGGCTGGCGCTGGCCGCTCTCTGTGTGGCCGTCGTCGTCACCCCGTGGACCATTTACAACTTGGGGCGCTTCGATCAACCCGTTCTGCTCTCGACCAACTTCGGGCCAGCCGTTGCCCAGGGCAACTGCAATATCACCTACTACGGGCCCTTAACCGGTTCTTACTGGTTAGGCTGCGCGGCGTTTCACTCCGATGGTGATAAGTCCGACCAAGATTCGGCGGACCTCCACCAGGGGTTGGCCTATCTGGAGCATCACGTCAGCCGGCTGCCCGTTGTCCTGTTCGCGCGAGAAGGCCGAGCGTTCGGCTTTTGGAACCCATTCCAACAGGTCCACCTGGACGCCGAATGGGAGGGCGCCGGCCCCTCAATTCTTGGCGCGTCGTACGTTCCCACCGCCATCTGGGTCAACCGTTTGGCCCTGTTCGGATTTTGGTTCCTGCTCATTCCGGCAGCCGCGGGCGTGCTCGTTCTGCGCCGACGGAGCATCCCGGTCTACCCGCTCCTCGGATTCTTCGGCATCGTGATTTTCACGGTGGCGGCGACATATGGTGAGCCGCGCTATCGGGCCGCTGTTGAGATCCCGCTCGTCTTGCTGGCAGCAGTTGGCATCAATTCTGTTCTTTCATACAGGCGACGAGCTTCCTCAGATGGAGGCCATGGTGTGGCTCGACCGGAATCGAGCTTCGCGCCGACAACTATTAGCCGAGATCGCGTGGCCGATTAACTACTTCGAAAGACGGCGGCTCCAAAGTGGTGGACGCGACCCTCCTACGTTGCCTGCTGGGGCACTAGCCTCGATCATTCGTGCGACCTTCGGGAAGCTGGCTCCAGCACGGAAATCTGGCTCGCTGACCCGTTGATGGCGTAGTGAATGCTCTCGGGGCGTGACAGGTCCCGGTCCTTCGTTT